>Ga0265297_10000116_pt1 | contig 271075 bp, 270 predicted proteins | sample Munlanlwell13791_FD_192502 | JGI IMG/M metagenome (GOLD analysis project Ga0265297, IMG submission 192502) | Leachate microbial communities from a municipal landfill in Southern Ontario, Canada - Leachate well 137-91 | ecosystem: Engineered > Solid waste > Landfill > Unclassified | place...
CATCCCTGAGAGATTAATGCAGTCATAAGCAAGACAACTATTTGGCGCCATTGTTGATTCATTCCGGATACCTAGCGTGTTAGTTAACTGGTATGGCAGTTTATATCGATAGATAGCGCATAACGAAACTTATTATCTTGCTGTGTATGCTGGACCAATGTCACTGTTCAAACTGGTAGTCTTTGGCCGCATACAATTGCCATCCCCCATTTCCGTCGAGTTCCAGCACTTGTGGGTGGTATTTCAGGATAGAAGCGCGGTGACCGACACTGATCATGGTGGTGGCGCTACCTGCTAATTGCTGATACAGATTATCCTCGTTATCGATATCCAGCGCACTGGTGGCTTCGTCGAGGATGGCGTAACGGGGAGCAGCGAGCAGCACACGAGCGAAGGCCACGCGCTGTTGCTCGCCGACGGAGAGTACCTTTGCCCAGTCCAGTTCGGCATCCAGTCCGCCCAGTCGCGCTGCGATGTCTGGCAGATTGACGCGTTTCAGTAACTGCAGTAGTTCCTCGTCCGTTATTTCCTTGTCTTGCTGCGGATAGAGCAGTTGGCTACGCAGGCTACCCAATAACATGTAGGGGCGTTGTGGCAAAAACAGCATGTCATCGGTATCCGGACGGATAATACAGCCGCTGCCAGCGTGCCACAGACCGGCAATAGCGCGCAATAACGAGCTCTTCCCGCAACCGCTTGCACCTACGATTAATACGCTTTCACCTGGATTGACTGCCAGAGATAGCTCCTTGATCAGGGTGCGTTCATGATTTGGTGTCTCCAGCGTGAGGTTTTCGATCACCAATCTGGAATCCTGAATGAGCGCGATGCTATCCTCAGCCTGCGGCGGATTGGCGTCATTGCTGGTAAGATACTTGGCGAAGCTGTCGAGACGATCTATCCCTGCGGCAAATCGGCTGAAGCTCTCAAAGTTATCTACTATAACGGTGAGTGCGCTCAATATCGCTGCAAAAGCACCCGCTGCCTGGATTGCGCGCCCGACTTCCAGCTCTCCCGACAGCACCCGTCCGGCAATGATCGCGCTGGGCAGGATGATGGTCAGGAAGCTGTAACCATACTGGAACAGATTCAGGTGCAGTTGGGACTTAATAAGTTTATTGTAATTGGTAAAAGCTTCATTGAAATGCTGGCTGACCTGCCGTGATTCCTGCTCCTCGCCGCGATAGAAGGCGATAGCTTCAGCATTCTCGCGGATGCGTACCAGGCTGAAACGAAAGTTGGCTTCGCGCTTGAGTTGGTAGAAATTAAGTCCGATCAGCACTTTGCCGAATACCAGTACGGTAACTGCCGTGCCGACTATCGCATATACGATCAAAAAATAGACCAGATCAGTGGAAATTGACCAGAGCACGCCGGAAAAAGCCATGAGCTGAAGCAGCGCACCTATAATTACCAGCAGAAAGTAGAGAGAACGCTGAGTGAAGGTGTTGATATCTTCAGCAATACGCTGATCCGGGTTGTCGATCTCAGCATTGGTATTCAGTGCGTAGTAAGCCCGGTTACTGAAATAACTACCCAGAAAATTTCGGGTCAGCCAGCGTCTCCAGTAAATGCCAAGCTTGTCGCGCACATAGTAGTAAAACGCATAAATCGGTACGGCGATGACCAGAATGGCGAAACACTCTCTGATTGCAGTCCAGAATCTGTCTGCATCCTTAGCCGCCAGCGCCGAAGTAAACTCCCCGGTAAGCTGGTTGAATAGTACGGCGAACCCGGTCTGACCCAATAACAGTATCACCAGAAGAAACAGCATGCCTCGTGCCTGCCATTTTTCTTCCCCGAACCAGTAAGGTGCGGCTATTACTTTGAAGCGCCGCCACAAGTGAAGATCAAATTGAATCATGCTTTACTTAGCCGCTTATTTATAACTATGTAATTGCCAATGTTGGACATTGTTTTCTCCTGATCATGAATCATGGTCTATTATTTTGATACTGAGGGCAGAGCCAAGCCTGGCTAATTGTATGAAGACTTTGGGATGGGCACAAGTTTAGTAGAACAATTAACAACCATCAGTTCGTTTGCGAACATAATTCCATTTTGACGAATTAACGATAGAGAGTAATTGAATGAGTAAACTCGCTTAACTGTGTATGCTCAAAATCTGCCGTTTTTGAAGCGGTTATTCATTGAAGCTTAACATTGTGTAACCACGCCAAAATGTATGGTCGATTGAATTAAAGGTTATTATGGATTCTATAGTAACGTTCATGGAATAAATGCAATGTGCCCAACAAACTCCCCTGACAGTTTAATAACACAACCAACACGTGCCGATATAGATAAATTACCTGGCTTGGTAGTCGTTGAGTTCGGTGCTGCGTGGTGTGGTTATTGTAAAGCCGCTCGTCCATTAATACAGGCAGCTTTGGCTGCTTATCCGCAAGTGCGTCATATGATGATAGAAGATGGCAAAGGATGTCGATTGGGGCGTTCATTCACAGTGAAACTCTGGCCGACCTTGATTTTTATTCGAGATGGACAGGAGGTTGGTCGCTTGGTCAGACCTGTGGATGCGGATTCTATAATCAGTTTGTTGGCAATGATGCAGGTTAAGTGACGAACAGTTGCCTGCTTTAAGGAGATGTGGATGCTTTGGGCTTGGCAAGTTATGCATATTAATACTGGAGACTTATATATTTTTATTTTGCGGGTGTGTTGCATATTGTAGCCGTAGATTATAGACTCGCGCCTTAATTTCTATAAGGATGGTAATATCTTTAATATGCGCTCGATCAAGGCACGGGTAATGTTGTTTGCTCTGGTTATTTACCTGATGAGCATCTGGCCATTGGCGTTCTATGCCATTCGGCTATTGCAGAGCGATATGCAGCAACGCATATTGCTGGTCGCAGCATCGCTTACGTTACTGGCAGGTGGTTTGATGTGGTGGATGCTAAGTCGGCAATTTGCATCGTTTTTCATGGCAATTAAGGCCTTAGCGGCAGTCACTGATAGTCAACAGACATTACAGCCTTTGCCGATTACCTGTGACGATGAAACTGGTGAGCTGATCGGCGAATTCAATCGGTTGTTGGCAACACTGGCACAACGTGAAGCTGTGATTGCTGAATCCCATAATTTATTACTGCCGATTATCAATACGACCCAAATGCGTGTGTTCTGGAAGGATCTGGATCTGCGTTATTTGGGGTGTAATATTGTATTTGCCAAAGATGCAGGGGTGGGTGATCCGCAATCAATTGTCGGAATGGATGATTTTCAGCTGGTGTGGGCGGATCAGGCAGGGCTATATAGAGCCGATGATCGTGAGGTTATTACAACTGGCATTCCCAAACTGTTTTACGAAGAGCCACAAACTACGACTGGTGGTAGTGTTACCTGGTTACGTACGTCTAAAGTGCCGCTTAGAAATACCGAGAATAAAATTGTCGGCATATTGGGGATGTATGAAGATATTACCGAACGTAAACGTGCCGAGCAAAGATTAATAGAAAGCGAATCCCGTTTACGTACCATCATAGACAATGATCCTGAGTGTGTGAAAATTGTTGATGCTCATGGGATGCTGACGCAAATGAATCCTGCCGGGTTGGCCATGATAGAGGCGGAGTCCCTGGCGCAGTTGCTGAATCAGCCAATATTAAATATTGTTGCACCAGAATATCATGTTGCTTACCGCAAATCTCAAATTCAGGTATTGGCTGGGGAATCTACTGAGATTCAATATGAAACCATAGGCCTGAAAGGAACTCGTCGCTGGGTGGAAAGTCATGCTGTGCCGATACAGGATAATGGTGAGAGGGCCTATCTTGCGGTTACGCGTGATATTACGCTGCGTAAACAGACTGATGAAAAATTAAAACTAAGCGACCTTGCACTTAAGACGGTCTCTCAGGGCATTATCATTACCGATATTCATCAACAAATAATTTGGGTGAATGATGCTTTCATGGCAATTACTGGATACGATCAGAATGAAGTGCTCGGTCGAAATTGTCGATTTTTGCAAGGCGCCCTTACCGATCCAGAAACTGTTGCAGAGATAAGCAAAGTCATTGAACGTATCACCGAATTTACTGGCGAGATATTGAATTATCGTAAAGATGGTAGTGTGTTCTGGAATGAGCTAACCATTGCGCCGATGTGTAATGAGCAAGGTAAAGTGACACATTTTGTAGGTATTACCCGTGACATTAGTGAACGCAAACAGATCCAGCATAAGCTGCAGCTTGCCGCCAATGTGTTTACCCATGCGCGTGAAGGAATAATGATTACCAGCCCTGCAGGGGAAATTATCGACGTTAATGATATGTTTACGCATATTACCGGCTATAGTCGTGAAGATGTATTGGGGCAGAATCCGCGTATTTTGAGCTCTGGACGTCAGAATCAGGATTTTTATACCTCCATGTGGCGTGATATTGCTCAATATGGCTACTGGTACGGGGAAATCTGGAATCGCCGTAAAAATGGCGAAGTTTATGCTGAAATGCTTACTATTAGTGTGGTAAATGATGCTGATGGGCATCCTACTCAATTTGTAGCCTTGTTCTCTGATATTACGACGCTGAAAGAACATGAACATAAACTGGAACATATCGCCCACTATGACGCTTTGACTGGATTGCCTAATCGAGTACTGCTGGGAGACCGATTACATCAGGCGATGGCACAGGCGCAGCGACATAATCAGAAAATCGCACTGGTCTATCTTGATTTGGATGGTTTCAAGGCGGTAAACGATAGTTATGGTCATGAAGTGGGAGATCAATTACTCATTGAACTGGCAACGCGTATGAAACAGGTGCTACGCGAAGAAGATACGCTGGCACGTCTGGGTGGTGACGAGTTTGTGGTGATACTGGTTAACTTGAGCGATATTGAGTCCTGTGTGCCATTGTTGAACCGGCTGCTTGCTACCACGGCTACTCCGTTATTGATGGGTGACTACGCATTACAAGTATCCGCCAGTCTTGGGATTACCTTTTACCCACAAGCGGAAGAAGCTGATGCCGATCAGTTGTTGCGGCAGGCGGACAACGCCATGTATCAGGCAAAATTGGCCGGAAAAAATCGTTACCATATTTTTGATGCGGCGCTGGATTTGAGTATTCGTAGTCATCATGAAAGTCTGGAGCGTCTTCGTCAGGCCTTGGTGAACAATGAGTTTGAGCTGTACTACCAACCTAAAGTGAATATGCGTACCGGGGCTGTTATTGGGGCAGAAGCATTAATTCGCTGGCAACATCCTGAGCGTGGATTGTTGCCACCTGCTGAATTTTTGTCGATTATTGAAGATCACCCGCTGTCAGTGGATCTGGGGGAATGGGTGATAAATGCCGCCTTGTTGCAAATGGCTGAATGGCATGATGCTGGACTGGATATATCGGTGAGTATAAATATCTGTGTGCGTCAGTTACAACAAAGCAATTTTGTAGAGCGTTTAATTGCATTAATGTCAGCATACCCACAGATCACACCGGGTTGTCTAGAGCTGGAAATACTCGAAACCAGTGCGTTGGAGGATATGAACGGCGTTACTCAAGTAATAGAAACTTGTCGGAAACTTGGATTGAAATTTGCACTTGATGATTTTGGTACAGGTTATTCATCACTGACTTACCTCAAGCATCTTCCAGTGAATATGCTCAAAATTGACCAGAGTTTTGTGCGGGGTATGCTGGATAATCCTGATGATGTCGCGATTCTGGATGGCGTACTGGGTCTGGCCAGAGCTTTTCGGCGTCAAGTGATTGCCGAGGGTGTGGAGACGATTGCACATGGTGCCATGCTGTTGCAACTTGGTTGCGAGTTGGCTCAAGGTTATGCAATTGCCCGCCCTATGCCAGCATCTGCACTTCAGGCTTGGTCAGCTACTTGGCGTCCAGATCCTGCATGGCAAGATCTGCATATGCTTAGTCGGGATGATTTGCCATTATTGTTTGCTGGTGTTGAGCACCGCGCTTGGATAGCACATGTCAGTGCTTATTTAAAGGACGAGCGCACCGAGCTACCCCCGATGGATCACCATCAATGTTTCTTCGGTATTTGGCTGGATACTGAACATCCTGCTAAATATGAGTTCAGACCAACTTTTCAGCGCATCCTGACCTTGCATCAGCAGATTCATGCCTTGGCAAGAGAACTGTTGGCGCTCTATGCGGATAATCAGAAAATGGCAAGTCTGGCCAGACTTGATGAACTCTATGTTCAGCGTGATATTTTGCTTGCGGCTTTGCGAAACTTATTGCAAGGCAATCAGTCGTCAGTAGGTAAATAGTCAACGACTGGTATGGCTGGCTAACTAACCTACTTCAAATCCCGCACCATCAATGGCTTTGTGCAGTGCTTCGAGTGTTGTTTTGCTTGGGTCGAAAGTCACTTCGGCGTTGGCGTGTTCCAGCGATACGTTGACTTCGCTGACGCCTGCAATAGCGCTGAGGACGCGGGTGATGCTGCCGGTGCAGCCGCCGCAGGTCATGCCTTTGATGTTGATGATGGTATGTTGCATGGTTTACTCCTTGCCTAGTAGAGGAATGACAGCACTCAGATCATTATAGTTGATTGCATAGCTGGCTTGTTCACGAACGATAGGTTTGGCGTGGTAGGCGATAGAGCTGCCCGCTGCTGCCAGCATTAGCAAATCATTGGCACCATCACCGATGGCGAGAGTTTGCTTTTGCGAGCAATCAATTTCATTGCGGATTTTATTGAGCCAGTCAGCTTTGCCTTGTGCGTCGAGGATGTGACCTAATACGCGTCCAGTGAGTTTACCATCGATGATTTCCAGCTCATTGGATGCGGCATAATCCAAATTGAGTCTGGCTTTAAGTCTGTCGGTGAAGAAAGTAAAACCACCAGAAACCAGCAGGGTTTTAATGCCATTTTTTTGGAAAGTGGCGATGAGTTTTTCTGCACCTGGTGTGAGCTGCAGGCGTTCGTCATAAACGCGTTGCAGAGCATCGGCATCCAGTCCAGCGAGCAGTGCGACACGGCGAGTCAAGCTTTCGGCAAAGACGATTTCACCGCGCATGGCCGCTTCTGTGATAGCAGCAACTTCGGTTTTGACACCTATCATATCGGCGATTTCGTCTATGCATTCTATCGTAATCAGGGTGGAGTCCATATCCATCACCGCCAGTTTGAAATCCTTAATGTAGCGGTGGAATGGGATGAAAGCGAAATCTAGTTGTTGCTCAGCGCACATGGCGGCAATGGCTGCAGCCTGGCTATTGTCGGCCTGGCTCAGGCAGAATGCTTGCTGGTTGATGGCGTCGATTGCGCCTACATTGGCAAGTTTGGCTATCTGTTTCAGGCTCTGAGTGGGGACGTGTTGTCCTTGGATAATTAAATTATAAAGCATAGGGTTAGCTCAGTTCTTTCAATAAATTTCTAACATTCTTTACGCGGTCTGCGAGGTCTTTGCTGGTAAGGGTGACACGCAATTTGTCAGGGCCAGCCAGTTTATAATGACGACGGGTCTGGATTAATTCTATCAGGCGCATCGGGTCGATAGGTGGTTTGGGAATAAATTGCAGGCCGATAGCCTCGTTGGATGCATCCAGTTTGGCGATGCCAAGCGGCTTGGCAAGCAGCCGCAGGCGATGTGATTCAAGCAGAGCCAGGGCTGGCTCAGGTAACAAACCAAAGCGGTCCACCAGTTCGGCATGCAGATCGTCAAGCGCATCTTGTTCAGTGCAATTGGCGAGGCGTTTGTATAACACCAGGCGTTCATGGATGTCACCACAGTAGTTGGTAGGAAGCAGGGCAGGGGTGTGCAGATTGATTTCTGTAGTCACGCCCAGCGGCTGGTTCATATCCGGCTCTAGCCCTTTTTTTAGTGCTGCGACAGCATGGTTGAGCATGTCGTTATACATGCTGAAGCCGATTTCCTGCATGCTGCCGCTTTGTGAGTCACCCAGTACTTCACCCGCGCCGCGTATCTCCAGATCGTGCATGGCGAGATGGAAGCCCGCACCCAGATCTTCCATCATTTGTAGTGCTTCCAGGCGTTTCTTTGCAGCAGGGGTAATGGCATCTTCCTCGGGTGTCAGCAAGTAGGCGTAGGCCTGATGATGCGAACGCCCGACACGTCCACGTAGCTGATGCAGCTGCGCCAGACCGAATTTATCAGCGCGGTTCATGATAATGGTGTTGGCGGTGGGGATGTCGATACCTGTTTCGATAATTGTGGTGCACAGCAGCAGATTGACCTGTTGCTGATGGAAGTCACGCATGACATGTTCCAGCTCGCGTTCAGGCATCTGGCCGTGGGCGACACGGATGCGGGCTTCAGGCAGCAGTTTGGTCAATCGGGCTTCCATGTTGTAAATGGTGTCGACCTCGTTGTGCAGGAAGTATATTTGTCCGCCGCGCTTGAGTTCACGCAGCACGGCTTCACGTATCACACCATCGGAATAACGGGAAACAAAGGTTTTAATCGACAGGCGTTTTTGTGGTGGCGTGGTAATCACTGAAAAATCACGTATACCTTCCAGCGACATCGCTAAGGTGCGTGGTATCGGTGTGGCGGTGAGGGTGAGCATGTCGACTTCTGCCCGCAACACTTTCATTTGCTCTTTTTGACGCACGCCAAAGCGGTGTTCTTCGTCGATGATGACCAGACCCAGATTTTTGAAAATCACATCTTTTTGTAATAGCTTATGCGTGCCGATGACGATATCTATAGTGCCTGCAGCCAAGCCCGCTAAGGCCAGAGTTTGTTCTTTGGCGGAGCGGAAGCGGGACAGTTCGGCGATGCGCACTGGCCAATCGGCAAAGCGATCAGAGAAATTCTGGAAATGTTGTTCTGCCAGCAAGGTGGTGGGAACGAGTACGGCGACTTGTTTGCCATCCATCAAGGCAACAAATGCGGCGCGGAGTGCGACTTCAGTTTTGCCAAAACCGACGTCACCACAAACCAGCCTGTCCATAGGACGTGCCGAGCACAGGTCGTCAATCACTGCAGTAATCGCGCTGGCCTGGTCTACGGTTTCTTCAAAGCCAAAACCTTCAACGAAAGCATCATAATCATGCTGTTTTAGCGTAAATGCATGACCCTGTCGTGCAGCGCGGCGGGCGTAGAGGTTAAGCAACTCGGCGGCAGTGTCACGTGCCTGTTCCATGGCGCGGCGTTTGGCTTTTTCCCAATTGCCACTCCCTAACCGAGACAGCGCAATTGATTCCGGTGCACCGCCGCTGTAACGGCCGATGAGGTGTAGCTGCGACACAGGTACGTAGAGCTTGTCGTCACCTGCGTATTCCAGCAACAGAAATTCGGTTTCGCCTTCACCCAGATCCATGCTCACCAAACCCAGATAACGCCCTATGCCGTGGTCGGCGTGAACTACAGGATCGCCGACTTTGACTTCAGACAAATCGCGCAACATGCCATCAACCTGGCTGCGGCGATGGCTGTTACGCCCACGCGTGCGCACTGTGGTGGCGTAGAGCTCGGCCTCGGTCACAAATGCGACAGGTGGGTCGGATTGCAAGATGAAGCCATGGGCGAGCGGCGCTACGCCTAATCTTGGTTGCCTCAGGTCGGCACTGCAGGTGGCGTAATCTTCACACAAAGCCAGCTTAATGCCATGTTCAGCAAAATACTGCGCCATGGTTTCGCGTCGTCCCAGACTTTCAGCGAAGATTAAAATCTGGCCAGGAAACGTATCCAAAAAATGATGGATGCGGTGTAACGGATCAGCTTCACGGCGTTCGACATTGAGTGTGGGTAGCGGGACTGTGTGTGGGTTATTGATGGTAGTCGTGTCAATTTCAACACGGGCATAACGTTTGAGATTGCCAAATAAGACATCGGTGGCTAAAAACAAATCTGCAGGTGGCAGTATTGGTCGTTGCGGATCACCGCGCATGAGCTTGTAACGAGTTTCCGTATCTTGCCAGAATGTTTGCGTTGCGGTTTCGATATCGCCATGCAGGCAAATCAGTGCATTTTCAGGTACATAGTCAAACAGCGTTGCAGTTTGCTCAAAAAACAGCGGTAAGTAATATTCTATGCCCGCTGGCGCAAGACCATTGCTCACGTCTTTGTAAATCTGGCGCTTGGATGCATCGCCTTCAAAGCAGTCACGGAAATTCTGGCGGAACAATGCCATGCCAGCTTCATCCAGTGGAAATTCGCGTGCAGGCAGTAATCGGATTTCTTTTACGGGATAAATGCTGCGCTGCGTATCGACGTCAAACGTGCGTATGCTTTCTATTTCATCATCAAACAAGTCAATGCGATAGGGCAGCGCGCTGCCCATAGGGAACAAGTCGAGCAAGCCGCCGCGCACGCTGAATTCACCCGGTGATAATACCTGGCTCACAGCGGTATAACCCGATGTCGCCATCTGTTTGCGTAGCGCATCCAGGTCGAGTTTTTGCCCTTGTACCAGAAAGAAAGTGTAAGCGCCCAGATAGCTCGGCGGGGCAAGCCGATACAGAGCAGTGGTGACAGGCACGATGGCAATATCACACTGGCTTTGTGAGATTTGGTAGAGCGTCGCCAGACGCTCAGAAATTAAATCCTGATGTGGCGAAAAGTGATCGTAGGGCAATGTTTCCCAGTCGGGCAACAAGCTAACTGTCAACTTGGGTGCAAACCAGCGTATTTCATCTAGCAACCGCTGCGCGTCCAGTGCGTTCGCGGTGAGCACGATAATAGGTCGCTGCGGTGTGGCGAGCTCACTAATCGCTAAGGCATCAGCCGAACCGACTAAGCCCCCAATGCTTAAGCGTTGACCAGCAGCGGGTATGGGTTGGTTAATCAGCATGGAAGAAGAATACGCTTAAATAAACGATGTATTTTAGCTTATTTTGGGCGGGGTGTAGGCAGGGAATGCGGCGTTATGAGTTAAGTATGGTGTAAATAAAAAAGGATTGGTATAAGCGGTTTAAACGCTGCGTCGTATTTCGATCTTTTCCCCGTTATTGTAATTCCTCCTCCGGGAGATTGTTTCACCTGGCGAGGTCTCTGCTATTATTGGACCACTACATTGATAATTATAAGCAGGAGGAAGCATGATCAAACTTACTGTTAATGGGCGCTCTGTCGAGGTGAATGATGGCTCGACTTTGCTCGATGCGGCTAGAGGGGCAGGCGTATATGTTCCCACCCTCTGTTACTATCCTCGTCTCCCGTCCCACGCCGTATGCCGCATGTGTCTCGTTGAAGTCGCCGGTGAAATTCAGCCTCAACCCGCCTGCGTCACGAAGGCGAAAGAGGGGGATATTGTAGTAACAGATTCCTGGGATTTGCAGGAGTTTCGCAAAACTAATGCAGAATGGCTGCTGGCACGCCATCCGAACGACTGCATGCGATGTGAAGTAAACGGGTCTTGCAAGTTGCAGAGTTTGGTTAGCGAGAATCAATTGGAGGGCAATTGGGAAAGGATCCCGAGAGGATCCGTAGAACATCCGGAACATGTACTCGTTGACCACACATCGCCGAGTATCTGGCGTGATCTGTCAAAATGCATTGAATGCGGCTTGTGTGTAGAGGCGTGCGGCGAACCGGGCCAGCAACAATACATAATCGGATTTGTAGAACGTGGATCAGGCCGCTTGCCCGTGACCGTTTTCGACCAGTCCTTGGCTGACACAAAATGTATCTCCTGTGGTCAATGCACGCTTGTGTGTCCAACAGGTGCCTTGATCGAAACCCCGCACTGGCATGAGGTTCTTCATACCCTTGACTCACGCAGACGTATATCTGCCGTACAGGTCGCACCTGCCACGCGCGTTGCGATCAGTGAAGAGTTTGGAATGAAACCCGGTACCGTGAGCACCGGCAGAATGATCAATGCCCTGAGACAGCTGGGTTTTGATTATGTGTTTGACACCAATTTTGCGGCTGACTTGACGGTCATGGAAGAAGCAACAGAGTTTCTGGCACGCCTGAAGAACCAGAAGGAGTTACCGCTTTTTACTTCCTGTTGTCCGGGATGGGTGAACTGGGTTGAGATCAACCGACCTGATCTTCTGCCACATCTGAGTACGACAAAATCACCCCAGCAAATGCATGGCGCAGTCACGAAACGGGGTAGCTTCGCCCGTGAGCTTGGTCCTGAGTTCGCAGAAGGCAAGGCAGAACCCTACGTCGTCAGTGTGATGCCCTGCACTGCTAAGAAAGATGAGGCTGTGCGGCCTGGTGTATCCGGTGATATAGATCATGTTCTCACAACGCGCGAACTGGCCAGAATGATAAGGGCGCGCGGTATTGCATTTGGTGCACTGTCGGAAGAGGGCGATTTCGACAACCCGCTGGGCGAAAGCACTGGAGCAGGGCAGATCTTCGGAGCATCGGGTGGTGTCATGGAAGCGGTGGTGCGTACAGCTGCCCATTTCATCGGCGAGGAAAGTTCGCTTCCGTTGGAATGGCATCAACTTCGCGGCGTCAGCCAGGCGGTGAAAACGGCCGAGATTCCCGGCATAGGCAAAGTCGCCATATGTAATGGCATCGCAGCAGCGCAGCATATGCTGGAGACGGAGACATGGCGCGATGAGTTCGTCGCCATTGAGGTCATGGCCTGTGTTGGCGGGTGTCTGGGTGGTGGTGGCGAACCCAAATCCATGGATCCGCTTATTCTGGAGAAACGCATGCAGGCAATTTATGATATTGATAAGCATGCGTCGCGGCGACGCTCGTATGAAAATCAGGATGTGCAGAAGTTGTACGCTACAGAATTGAAAGAACCGAATTCCGTTCACGCACACGCATTGCTGCACACGAGTTATGCCGCACGAAACTCCAGGCGATTGTTGTTAATGAGATTTCTCGATTGCGTAGACAGGCGAGATGGCGGTGGTGCGGTCAGTCTGTTTCATCCGGATGGGGTATGGTCAACAGATTCACCTTTCGGTGATATTCGGGGCACTTCGAATATCGAATCGTTAATTAATACGCAATTGCCACCACGCATGTATGGCTCGGCATATGCTCGACATCGAATGGAATCCGCCGCAGATATTGAGGATATCACCGTCGTGACGCCCGCAGGCGAGCGCTGCAGGTTCAGCATGGAGGTAGACATTATGCACGAGGGTAGTCATTCAAGGATGGTGATCAGAAAACTTGTGCGGGAAATTCTGTAATTAATTCGTATTTTTGGTGGCTACTGGAGGTTAATATGAAGCATTCATCGGCAGCGTAATAACTGTAAAAGGTATTTAGATGTTTCTAAAAAAGTAACATTAATACAGGGGGTGAAAGGGGAAAATCAATATTTGGCTGTTTCACCGCCGCTATACCATTAAAGCGTGATTTTAACATTTAAGAATATGCTACTTAGTAGTTTTGTCGTTTACTGCTGAAAGTAATATGCTTGTCTGCAACCACCTTTTATGGGAGTATTTATTTCATTATGTTGCGAACCATCCGTGCTGAAGATTGATATATGACTACTGAAATAGGATGTGCTCAAGTTGAGGAAGCGATCTCCAGCTTAGGTGTAATGATGGCCTTTTTTGACTGTGAGTTTAATTTTATTCGCGTTAATCAAGCATATGCAGCCGCAGCGAGTAAGAAGCCAGCAGACTTCGTTGGCAAGAATCATTTTGCGCTTTATCCCAATGTCGACAATGAGGCTGTTTTTCGTCATGTTCTTAACACGGGTGAGCCGTATATTGTTCGCGCCAAGCCCTTCGAACATCCGGATCAGCCTGAACGTGGCACCACATACTGGGATTGGCGCTTACAGCGGCTGTTCGAGGGTGGTAACTCGCTTGGTTTGGTATTGATCCTGATTGATGTGACCGACCATGTTTGTGAGTCATTGGCGCTTAATCAAGCATATAAGGTGATTGTTGATAAGGAAACGCATTATCAAAATTTGTTTAACAATGTCAGTGATGCCATCTTCGTACTCAGTTTGGATGAGGGGCCATCTGCAAACCACGTGATCGATGTGAACAATCTGGCTTGCCAACGTCTGGGTTATACAAAAACAGAGTTGATCGGACTGACTCCGTCACAGCTTAATGTCCCAGGATATCCAGAAAAACAGGACGAAATTTGGTACAGCCTGATGCATCATGGTAAGGCATTGTTCGAAACATTGCATCTGACCAAAGATGGCCGGCATATCCCAACCGAGGTCAATCTCCAGTTGCTGCAGAAAGACGGAAAAACACTGATCTACTCGGTTGCACGTGACATTGCTGAGCGCAAGGTAATCGAAAACCAAAATCGACAGTCGGAAAAATATACGCTGGCACTGCTCAATGCCACCAGTGAATCCAGTTTTCTACTGGATCGTGATGGGATGGTATTGGCCGTTAACGACACTGCGCTCCGTCGGTTGCACCTTCAGCAAGGAGATATTTTAGGTAAGGATGTCTTCGTTCTGATTCCATCTGAGCTTGCTGCTACACGCCGTGTACATTTCCTCGAAGCAATAAGGAGCCGTAAACCAATTTCGGCTGAAGACGAGCGTGATGGAGTGAAATTTGTCAGTACCTATACTCCGATACTCGACGATATGGGTGAAGTCATGCAAGTTGCAGTATATGGCATCGATGTGACAGACCAGCGCCAACTTGAAGCTATTGAGCAAGTATTGCCCGCAGTCAATCACCTTATTCTTGAAGGTGTGCCCTTGCAGGAAGTGCTGGATATGATCTGTAAAAAAACCACTGAGGCTTTTGGCCTCGCTCTGGCTTGGGCCGGTAAGAAAATGGAAGATGGTAGCATCATGCCGCTTGCTAGCGAGGGGTCGGCACAAGCATATTTTAGCGCCATGCAGAATATAGGTGTACGCTGGGATGATACTCCGCAGGGGCGTGGTACGGCTGGTTCTGCCATACGTCTTGGGGAGACTCAGTACAGGCGATCTGACGATGCGCACCCCTCCTCGTGGACTAAAATTGCTGCAGAGCATGGCATTAAAGCAACCCTCGCCGTACCTTTGATCCTGCGTGGCAACATTTATGGCGTATTTTGTCTGTATTCGATAAAAGCTACGCAGTTTGAGTCTCTGGTCTTTCGCAAACGTATCACGGCCTTGGCTGACAAGATTCGCCTTGCGATTGAAATGGCAGCCGAACATGAACAAATTATGCTGTTAAGCACGGCGCTTTCGTCTGCAGGAAATGCGGTGATGATTACTGATCCGCGTGGTCGCATAGAGTGGGTAAACCCAGCCTTTGCGATGCTGAGTGGCTATTCTTCAGTGGAATTGATTGGAGCCACTCCCGGTATTCTGAAATCCGGAAAGCAAGATACCGCGTATTATCAGCAGTTATGGAGCACCATTTTGGCCGGTAATGTCTGGAGCTCGGATACTACTGAAAAACGCAAAGATGGGACGCTATATACAGTGCAGCAGACTATCACGCCCATTATTGCTGAAAATGGCGAGATCACCCACTTCGTCTCAATACATGAAGACGTCACGTCCAAGCTTGAGATTCTGGCGAGTATCCAGCATACCGCTAGCCACGATGGCTTGACTGGTCTACCCAATCGCAGATTGTTCTTTGATCGCCTTGGTCAACTATTTAATTTGGCGAAGCGTAATCAGACTAGTCTGGCGTTGATGTTTATCGACCTTGATGGCTTCAAGTCAATCAATGATAAGTTGGGGCACCATATTGGTGACTTATTACTTAAAGGTGTGGCGGAACGTCTGCAAGCCTGCATGCGCGATAGCGATACCGTCGCGAGAATGGGTGGTGATGAGTTTACTATTATTTTATTCGATATTTCGGGTAGGAATAATATTGAGAGTTTCGCTAATAAGGTTCTAGGCGAGTTGTCTCGTCCCTTTAATCTGGAAGGGCATGTTGTTTCAATTAGCAGTAGCATAGGCATTGCTGCCGCTACTCCCATTGCTGACAGTCAAGTCAATGAAGATATGTTCATTGAGCGTGCGGATGCGGCAATGTATGAGGCCAAGCGTGCAGGCAAAAACGGTTATCGTTTTGCACAAGCGATAGAGTAATGATTGCACTTAGTGCCCCATATATTGTGGACGTAACTAACCGTCACCAAGCTTGCTGTTGCTGCGCTGCTCAAGCAGGGCATACTTGGAATTGCTGAAGCGGGACAAATTGTAAGGTTTCAACCAAGCAAGTAGCCTATGCAACACAAAGGATGAAAGAAAGGCTGTTGGATGCTGCATCTGGCAAGCAGTAGCTGAATTTTCTGGTAGAAAACATCGGGGTTGATATAAACAGCCAGCTACATGAGATCAGCTATGCTGAAATGGATCTACTGATGATGAAATGAAAAATGGCACTCCAATTGGAGTGCCATTTTTAATCAATGATTGGTGCGCCCGAAGAGATTCGAACTCCTGACCACTCGGTTCGTAGCCGAGTACTCTATCCAGCTGAGCTACGGGCGCATCGTTGAAGCTGAAATTGTAACATTACTGCTTACTTAAATCAACTTCTAATCAGCATTTCTGCTGATGGGGTAGTTGGCGGAGAGAGAGGGATTCGAACCCTCGGTAAGGCTATAAACCCTACGCTCCCTTAGCAGGGGAGTACCTTCGACCACTCGGCCATCTCTCCTAATTGCTACAGTTCCGCAATTCCAAACAGCGCGCATCATAGCCGATGGCGCCGAGTTCGTCAACCTTATCCTGCGTTTTCCAGATTAAATGCTTTGTGCAAGACACGCACAGCAAGCTCCAGATATTTTTCGTCGATAACGACCGAAATTTTGATCTCTGAGGTAGAAATCATTTGGATGTTAATGCCTTCATCTGCCAATGTTTTGAACATGGTGCTGGCGATACCTACGTGTGAACGCATGCCTACACCGACGATGGAAACTTTGGTAATTTTGTCGTCACCGACGATTTCCAGCGCGCCTATGGTAGGTTGCAAGCTGTTTAGCAACTGCAAGGTGCGGTTGTAGTCGTTGCGGTGGACGGTAAAGGTGAAGTCAGTTGTTTTGTTTGCACCAACGTTTTGGATAATCATGTCCACGTCGATGTTCGCATCAGCAACAGGGCCTAGGATTTGATAGGCGATGCCAGGGGTGTCGGGTACGCCGAGCACGGTAATCTTGGCTTCGTCACGGTTAAAGGCGATGCCAGAGATAATCGCTTGTTCCATGTGGTTTTCTTCCTCAAAGGTGATAAGTGTGCCTTCGCCTTCTTCTTGAAAGCTGGAGAGCACACGTAATTTAACTTTATATTTGCCCGCAAATTCAACGGAACGTATTTGTAATACTTTAGAGCCCAGGCTCGCCATTTCCAGCATTTCTTCAAAAGTAATGGTAGAGAGGCGGCGCGCTTCAGGGACGATGCGCGGGTCAGTGGTGTAAACGCCGTCAACGTCGGTGTAAATCTGGCACTCGTCGGCCTTGAGCGCAGCGGCTAATGCTACACCTGTGGTGTCAGAACCGCCACGCCCCAGGGTAGTGATGTTGCCATTTTCGTCTGCACCTTGGAAACCTGCGACGACGACAACTTTGCCTGCGTTTAAATCAGCACGGATATTGGCTTCGTCGATATCGAGGATGCGTGCTTTGGTGTGTGCATCATCGGTGAGGATGCGAACTTGTGTGCCCGTGTAGCTTTTGGCTTTGAGACCCAGGTCTTTCAACGCCATGGCTAAAAGCGCAATCGTAACTTGCTCGCCTGTGGAGACGAGCACGTCCAGTTCGCGTGGGTCTGGTTCGGATTGGACTGCTTTAGCCAATGCGATTAAGCGGTTGGTCTCGCCACTCATGGCGGAGAGTACAACTACTACCTGATGTCCTAGCATTTTGAATTTGGCTACGCGTTCCGCGACTTGCTTAATGCGTTCTACGCTGCCGACTGAGGTGCCGCCGTATTTCTGTACGATGAGTGCCATAAAATTTGGTTAATATTGCAAAAATAAATTGTAACTGAGTGTGAGTAAATTGGCGAGTGTGACGCTATGCTTTTAATGCATCACTCACATGTGGAGCCAGTGTTTGTAGTAGTTGAGCAAAGACCTTAGGTGTGCCAGCTATGATGTTGCCGCTATCTATGTAGCTGTCGTCGCCCTGGAAATCACCAACAAGTCCACCAGCTTCTTTAATGAGCAAACAACCCGCTGCGATGTCCCATTTGTTCAAGCCAATTTCCCAGAAGCCATCAAAGCGACCTGCAGCAACATAAGCTAAATCCAGTGCAGCAGAGCCTGGGCGGCGCACGCCTGCGGATTTTTGCACCACTTCGCGCAACATATTCATGTAAGTGTCGAGGTGGGTAAAGTCACGGTAAGGAAAGCCAGTGCCGATGAGTGCGTCAGCCAGCTTAAGCGTTTTCGATACGCGGATACGACGGTCATTAAGGTAAGCGCCCTGTCCACGTGATGCGGTAAATAAGTCATTGCGGCTGGGGTCATAAATAACACCTTGCTCAAGTTGACCGTTATGTATGAGGGCAATGGAGATGCTGTATTGTGGGAAGCCATGCAAGAAGTTGGTAGTGCCGTCGAGTGGATCAATTATCCATTGATACTCAGAATCGCCTTGTTGTCCGCTCTCTTCTGCTAAAATAGCATGGCTTGGATAAGCGTCGAGCAGCGTTTCTATAATGGTTGCTTCGGCTGCACGATCTACTTCAGTGACGAAGTCATTGTGATCTTTGTGATGAATTTGTAGCAAATTGGTGTCTTGTGACGCGCGGGTGATAATACTGGCTGCGCGGCGTGCGGCTTTAACCGCTGTGGTAAGCATAGGTTGCATGGCGATATGTCAATGAGCAGAAAACAATTGTATTTTAACTCAAATAACCATTTTTTCCCTAGGAAAAACAGCGAAAACTTATGTCCGCATCATTAAATAATATCCGTATCGTACTAAGTCATACCAGCCACCCGGGAAACATAGGTTCGGCTGCGCGCGCCATGAAAACCATGGGCTTGCGTGATATGCGTTTGGTGCAGCCCAAGCAGTTCCCCGATCCAGTCGCTGTGGCGATGTCGGCGGGTTCAACGGACGTGCTGGATGCTGCGCAGGTTACAGAGGATCTGGCTACTGCGTTGCAAGGTGCGACGCTGGTGGTGGGGTGCACAGCGCGACGACGTGATCTGTCGCATAAGATGGTGAGCGCGCGTGAGTTGGCACCACTGCTCATGGCGCAAGCACAGGAGAATCCCGTAGCTTTAGTGTTTGGTACGGAAATGTCGGGTCTGACTAATGCTGAGTTGGAACAATGTCAACTGCTGGTGCATATTCCTGCAAATCCTGATTATAGCTCGTTGAATCTGGCATCGGCAGTGCAGATTTTGTGCTATGAGCTACGCTGTGCAATAACTGATATGCCCGTTGCAGCACCTGTAGAATTGGCGCGGCACGAAGATTTGGAGCTGTTTTATCAGGAATTGGAGCAGTCTTTGATAGCTATAGGCTTTCTTAATCTTGCTGCGCCACGCCGCTTAATGACGCGATTACGGCGTTTATATTCCCGGGCGCAGTTAGAAAAAGAGGAGCTGAATATATTAATGGGGATAGTTAAACTGATTCGAAACCCCGCACAGATTAACCAAGCCGCTAAACTTGACTAATTTAGTCGGGTATTGCATAATTCCAAACTATTGATGCGGCTAGGTGAGTGTGAATTATTTGCGCAATAATCCTTAAGCGGCAGCCATCATACTAGAGGTTAATGTGTTTAATCAATTGCGCGAAGATATAGCCGTAGTATTTGATCGTGACCCAGCGGCGCGATCGGTGTGGGAGGTGTTAACTACCTACCCGGGAATACATGCGATTTTGTTGCACAGATTGGCCGCAATATTTTGGGGTTGGGGCTGGAAATGGCTGGCGCGTTTCACGGCATATTTCGGGCGTTGGGCGACGGGTATAGAAATACACCCTGGCGCACAAATTGGTCGGCGGGTATTTATCGATCATGGTATGGGCGTGGTTATCGGCGAAACAGCTGTGATAGGTGACGATTGCACGCTCTATCATCAAGTCACGCTGGGCGGTACTTCATGGAATAAGGGCAAGCGCCATCCGACACTGGGTAATGGTGTGGTGGTAGGAGCGGGTGCAAAAATACTGGGGCCTTTAACTGTGGGTGAGGGCGCAAAGATAGGCTCTAACGCGGTAGTGGTGAAAGACGTGCCAGCAGGCGCAACGGCGGTGGGTATACCTGCGCGAATTTTGACTGATGCACCTGCCGCCGATGCAGGGACGACAGTGAAGAAACTGGGTTTTACCGCTTATGCGATTAGTGCGGATATGAATGACCCTATGGTAAAGGCGATGCATGGACTGATTGATCATTCTGTTGATATGGATGAACGTATAGGCTGGATCATGGCGCAGCTGAAAGCGCTTGGTGTTGAAACGACTTGCCCTGCATCACAAACCCCTGAATTTGATGCAGAGTACTTGAATAAAATAGTTGACTGAATTAATCGGGTATTGTATTGTCCAACTCACGTAAAGTAGAGGGAGTTTAGCAATGCGCTTAACGACTAAAGGACGATTTGCAGTAACCGCGATGATAGATTTGGCTTTGCATGATGAGCATGGGCCAGTCACTTTGGCGGCGATTAGCGAACGGCAGAAAATTTCGTTGTCATATTTGGAGCAGTTGTTCGGTAAATTACGCCGCCGTGAACTGGTTGAAAGTGTGCGTGGTCCAGGTGGCGGCTATCGAGTGGCTAAAGTATTGACTGCGATTTCCGTGGCGCAGATAGTGCAAGCGGTAGATGAGCCATTGGATGCGACACAGTGTGGTGGTCAGCAGAATTGTAAAGACGACAGACGCTGCATGACGCATGAGCTGTGGACTAATTTGAATGCATGTATACAAGATTATTTGTCTACGGTGACATTGGCGAGCCTGGTTAAGCAGCAGCAAGCAAAGCTTGCCGTAACCGCAGTGGTAGGCGATTGTCGAGTGAAAAAAGATACAGCAACAGCGGCGACTAGCCTTTAATTTTTGGAGTAATAGTATGTTAAAACAACCGATTTATTTGGATTATTCAGCCACCACCCCAGTGGATCCGCGCGTGGCGGCTAAAATGATACCGTATTTGACTGAGCAGTACGGTAACCCAGCCAGTCGTTCACACTTCTATGGTTGGGAAGCAGATAAAGCGGTTGAAACAGCGCGTGAGCAAGTCGCTGCCTTGGTGAATGCAGATTCCAAAGAAATCGTGTGGACATCTGGCGCAACTGAATCTATCAATTTGGCTTTAAAAGGTTCAGCGCATTTCTACAAAGGTAAGGGTAAGCATCTGATTACCTTGCAAACCGAGCATAAGGCGACACTGGACACCATGCGCGAATTAGAGCGTGAGGGTTATGAGGTAACTTATCTTAAACCTGAAACCAATGGTTTGCTGGATATAGAAAAACTCAAAGCAGCGATACGTCCAGACACAATCGTTATTTCGATTTTGTTTGTGAATAACGAAATCGGTGTGATTCAGGATATCGCCGCCATTGGTGATTTGTGCCGTGAAAAAGGTATTATTTTTCATGTGGATGCGGCGCAAGCTACAGGTAAAGTCGATATCGATTTGAGCAAGCTTAAAGTTGATTTGATGTCTTTTTCAGCACATAAAACTTATGGTCCTAAGGGTATCGGTGCATTGTATGTACGCCGCAAGCCGCGTGTACGTATCGAAGCCCAGATGCACGGCGGTGGTCACGAGCGCGGCATGCGTTCGGGCACGCTGGCGACGCACCAGATTGTTGGTATGGGCGAGGCTTTCCGCATTGCACGTGAAGAAATGGCAGTTGAAAATGTACGTATTCGTGCGCTGCGCGACCGTTTGTTAAAAGGTTTGTCAGATATTGAAGAAGTACATATCAACGGTGATATGGAAAAGCGCGTGCCGCACAATTTAAACATCAGCTTCAACTTTGTTGAAGGTGAGTCGTTGTTAATGGCGATTAAAGATTTGGCGGTTTCGTCTGGTTCCGCATGTACTTCAGCGAGTTTGGAGCCATCTTACGTATTACGTGCTCTGGGACGTTCAGATGAATTGGCGCACAGCTCTATACGCTTCTCTATTGGCCGTTTTACTACCGAGCAAGAAATAGATTACGCAATTGAATTGTTGCATCAAAAAATCGGCAAGTTGCGCGAATTGTCGCCATTGTGGGAAATGTTCCAGGATGGCATAGATTTGAATACCGTTAAATGGGCAGCGCACTAATTTTAGGAGAAATACCATGGCATACAGCGATAAAGTTTTAGATCACTACGAAAATCCACGTAACGTCGGTTCATTTGCTAAAGACGATGATGAAGTCGGTACAGGCATGGTGGGTGCACCTGCTTGCGGCGACGTGATGAAACTGCAAATCAAGGTTAACAAAGATGGCATTATCGAAGATGCTAAATTTAAGACATATGGCTGCGGTTCAGCGATTGCTTCCAGTTCGCTGGTGACTGAATGGGTCAAAGGCAAGACCTTAGATCAGGCAATGGAAATCAAGAACACGGCAATTGCAGAAGAATTGGCTTTGCCACCAGTCAAGATTCACTGTTCAATTCTGGCGGAAGATGCAATCAAGGCGGCTGTAGAAGATTACAAAGCCAAGCATGGTGAAGTGACTGCGCATTAAGGAGGCTATGATGAGTATTACTGTGACTGAAAGTGCGGCTAAACACATTGCTAATTTTCTTGCCAAACGTGGTAAAGGCGTGGGTTTGCGCTTAGGTGTACGTACCAGTGGTTGTTCGGGTATGGCGTATAAGCTGGAATTTGCAGATGTATTGGATGAAGATGATTTGACGTTCGAGCAATTCGGCGTAAAAGTTATTGTTGATCCAAAAAGCTTGCCTTACATAGATGGCATGGAACTGGATTTTACCCGTGAGGGGTTGAATGAAGGTTTCAAATTCAACAATCCTAATGTGAAAGATGCATGTGGTTGTGGTGAAAGTTTTAATGTCTAAAGTGTCCGCATGATAGGTTTGGATTTTAATCATAACCATTTTGAATTATTTGGACTCACGCCGCGCTATGAGATAGATACCGCGGCGTTAGAGTCTACATTTCGTAATTTGCAGACTCAAGTTCATCCGGATAAATTTGCGCATTTATCAGAAGCGGAAAAACGCGTTTCCATGCAATGGTCAACACGGGTGAATGAGGCTTATCAAACACTCAAATCGCCATTGAATCGGGCCGTGTATCTATTGCAACTACAGGGTATAGATGCGCTGGCACAAACTAATACTCAGCTACCGATGGCGTTTTTGATGCAGCAAATCGAATGGCGCGAAGCCATACAAGACGCCCAGCATGCGCGTGATATGAGTGGGTTGCAGCAAGTTGAAACCGATGTTGCCGCCCATAGCAAGCAATGGCGTGAGCAGCTAATGAAACAGCTAGACCAAGATCAAGACTGGCGTGCCGCGACTGACTCCGTGCGCCAACTCAAATTCGTAGAAAAAATCATGAGCGAAATCGACGACGCTTATGCAGCACTGGACGTTTAAGTTATGGCATTATTGCAAATTTCAGAACCGGGCATGAGTACTGCCCCGCACCAGCATAGACTGGCTGTGGGAATAGACTTAGGTACGACCAATTCCCTTGTGGCAAGCGTGCGTAACGGTGTGGCCGTGGTGTTGAATGATGAAAACGGCAGGGCGTTATTACCCTCTGTCGTGCATTACCAACCTGAAGCGCCTGCGCTGGTGGGCTATGCTGCACAAAGTTTACAAAGCACGGATCCACACAATACCATCGTTTCGGTTAAACGCTTTATGGGGCGTGGCTTGGTGGATATTGCTGATGTTGCCAGTCTTCCTTACCATTTCGTTGATGCGCCAGGCATGGTGCAGTTAAAAACCTGCGCGGGCGTAAAAAGCCCAGTCGAAATTTCAGCTGATATATTGAATGTGCTGCGCGATCGTGCAGAGCGCTCATTAGGCGACGAGCTGATGGGGGTAGTGATTACTGTACCTGCATATTTCGATGATGCACAACGCCAGGCGACCAAAGACGCGGCAAAATTAGCCGGTTTGAATGTGCTGCGCCTGCTTAATGAGCCGACTGCGGCAGCAATTGCATATGGTCTGGATAACGCCAGCGAAGGCGTGTATGCCGTGTATGATCTGGGCGGCGGCACGTTTGATATTTCCATATTGCGGTTATCGCAAGGCGTATTTGAAGTGTTGGCAACGAATGGCGACTCGGCCTTAGGTGGCGATGATTTTGACCACCGTATTTATTGCTGGATGTTGGAACAGGCCAAATTTCCCCAGTTGACTGTGAACGATACACGTTTGCTGTTAACCAAAGCACGCGAAGCCAAAGAGACATTAACCGAACATCCACAAGTTAATATTACTGCATTGCTAGCTTCGGGCGAAATGCTCAATGTGGAACTTACCACTACGATATTCAATGAAATTACCGCTGGCTTGGTCAATAAGACCTTGTTACCTACACGTAAAGCTTTACGTGATGCGGGATTGACGGTAGACGAAGTCAAAGGCGTGGTGATGGTGGGTGGTTCTACTCGCATGCCGCGCATACAATCTGCTGTGGCGGAGTTTTTCCAGCAAACCCCATTAACTAATCTTGATCCTGACAAAGTCGTCGCATTGGGTGCAGCCATCCAAGCCAATGTGCTTGCGGGTAATCGTGCTGCTGATGACTGGCTGTTGCTGGATGTGATTCCCTTGTCATTGGGCATAGAAACCATGGGTGGTTTGGCAGAAAAAATCATTCCGCGTAACACTACTATCCCTGCAGGACGTGCGCAAGAATTTACCACTTATAAAGATGGTCAAACGGCCATGAGCATTCATGTGGTGCAAGGTGAACGTGAACTGGTCAGCGATTGCCGTTCACTCGCCAAATTCGAGCTGCGCGGTATTCCGCCTATGGTCGCGGGTGCTGCACGCATACGCGTGACTTTTCAGGTTGATGCCGATGGCTTGCTCTCGGTCTCAGCTGAAGAGTTGAAAAGCGGTGTGCAAGCGGCTATTACCGTCAAGCCTGCATATGGTCTTGCTGATGAAGATATTACGCGTATGCTCAAGGCTTCTTATGACAATGCCAGTTTGGATATGCAACTGCGCGCTTTGCAAGAGGCTCGTGTTGAAGCGCAACGTTTGTTAGATGCCACACAAACCGCAATGGATGAAAATGGCGCCGCATTGTTAGACGCTGATGAGCTCACACATATCAGCACCATGATGCAGCAACTCAGTGTCTTAATTGCCGGTGATGATCACCATGCCATCATAGATGCAACAGAATCTCTTAATCAAGCGACCAGTGACTTTGCTGCGCGACGTATGGATAATAGCGTCAAGCAAGCCTTAGCGGGTCAGCGCATCGATAACCTATAACGAGACCACTATGCCTCAACTTATTGTACTTCCTCATCCTGAATTATGTCCCGATGGCGCAGTGATAGATGCACCTACCGGCACGAGTATTTGTGATGTGTTATTGACTAACGACATCGAAATTGAGCACGCCTGCGAGAAATCCTGTGCCTGCACTACTTGTCACGTTATTGTTCGTGAAGGCTTTAATTCATTGAATCCATCCGACGAATTAGAAGACGACATGCTTGATAAAGCCTGGGGTTTGGAACCTAATTCGCGCCTGTCGTGCCAAGCCATCGTCACTGACCAAAATCTGGTCATCGAAATTCCTAAATACACCATCAACATGGTCAAAGAGGGGCATTAACATGAAATGGACTGATACTTTAGATATCGCTATCGAGCTCTATGAAACCCATCCTGATGTTGATCCACAGTACATCCGTTTTACCGATCTACATAGCTGGGTGACTGCGCTTCCTGAGTTTGATGATGACCCCGAGCGTTCCAACGAAAAAATATTGGAAGCGATACAGCTGGCCTGGATAGATGAGGCTGAGTAAGATTGGCAGGACGCAGGAATGTTCTGCTTGAAATTGTAGTTAATTTAGTTAGCGATGTTTATCAGCCAGTTTCCCAGGAATAAAAAGTGATCGCAACTAGCCAAGCGCTCAAGAATTTGTATCGATTACGTATGGCTTTCCCACTGCAAGCCAGAATCGAGGCGGCGGATATAGCGATTCGGGATGCTTATGCAGTCGTTCTGTCGGCATGGTTGCAGAGTGGCATTGCACCACAATCCGATATAATTCCACAATCCATAACAGATCAACTGGTGGCCCTGGATGCAGTAGTCGTTACTGATTCGGGTCTGGGCTGCTATCCTTTCAGCGCTATCAATACGGGGATAGACGTTGGATTCGGCAGGCATCGCGTGTCGGCGATGTGTGCAATTGATGCGCTGGCTGTTCCATTTCTTGCTCGGCTGCCAGTTATTATCCGCTCATGTTGTCGCAGTTGTCATACGCCACTGGCGATAGCAATGGATACGCTAGGAACTGTTACTTCGATCAGTCCAGCTGGTACTTGTGTCGAATATCGTCAACTGGCGAATGAACATGTCAGTTGCTGTAGTGACCTGTGCCCGGGCATCGAATTTCTGTGTGCTTCATGTGCTGAAACGGTATGCAGTCCGGAGGATAGATTGTCTCTTGAAGATGCGGTTGCCGTCGGGCATGATTTTTTTGCTTTCCAGTCCAAACTCCCCCTCATTTCTGATAGTGTTGCTCAGGCTTAATTGCTGTAGCTGGTAATTGAACACGTCTGGCCCTAAGCCTAGTGCAATAATGTAAAAAATTCAGTGCGTCAGGAGAGCGATCATGAGCGGATGTTGCGCAACACTAGGTTCACATAAACTAGACTGCCCCAGCTGCCAACAACCTTGCAGCATAGTGGGCGCAGAGACGCTACGTTATCACTTAAAACAGCCGTGGCAATGGCAAGCCAATGACCATGCGAGTTACTACTTCTGTGATCATAGAGATTGTGCGGTGGTTTACTTTAGTGATAAGGGTGAGACCTGGCAGCAAGCTGCTTTACGTACTCATGTAGGCGTGAAGCAGCCAGAACCCAATGCGCTGGTTTGTTATTGCTTCAGTGTCCACTACGCCGAGTCCAGTGTTGCTACACGCGATTATGTCATTGCCCAAACCAAATCAGGTTCATGTGCATGTACCACGCATAATCCTTCTGGACGCTGTTGCTTGAAAGATTTCCCGCGTTAAAAGATTTGCCACTATTGCCACCCATAGCGTTTGGCATAATAAACTTTCATCATCTGCGTTAACCCTACATAGCTAAGCAGGATGGTGATTAGGTAGGGGAAGTAGCTCAATGGCAGTGCCTGTAATTTGAAGTAATGCGCAACGGGGCCCATGACAATGAATATGCCAATCAGCACGACCATGCTGGTCATAAACAACACGAATGCGCTGGGACGGCTTTGGATAAACGGGATCCTGCGAGTGCGTATCATGTGGACGATCAGCGTTTGCGATAGCAAGCCTTCTATAAACCAGCCTGATTGAAACAGGGTTTGATGTGCCACATTGTCAGCGTGGAAAACAAACCACATGATGGCAAAGGTGGTGATGTCAAATATAGAGCTGATGGGACCGAAAAATATCATGAAGCGGCTGATTTCATTGGGGTGCCAGTGTTGGGGTTGTTTGAGTAACTCTTCATCGACGTTGTCAAACGGGATGGAGGTCTGGGAAAAATCGTAGAGCAAATTTTGCACCAGCAAATGCAGGGGCAGCATAGGCAAAAACGGCAAAAATGCGCTGGCGATGAGGACGGAAAAAACATTGCCAAAATTGGAACTGGCGGTCATTTTGATGTATTTGAGCATGTTGATAAAAGTTTTCCGGCCTTCTATCACGCCATGCTCCAGCACCATCAAGCTTTTTTTCAGCAAAATAATGTCGGCAGCTTCTTTGGCAATATCAACAGCGGTGTCAACCGAGATGCCAATATCGGCGGAATGCAGTGCTGGTGCATCGTTGATGCCATCACCCATGAAACCGACGACATGGCCATTGGCCTTGAGCGCACGTACGATGCGTTCCTTGTGCATGGGTGAGAGCTTGGCGTAGATGTTATGTTGCTCAACTAGTGACGCTAATTGGGCGTCGGTTAAGGTTTCTATCTGCGGGCCAAGCAGTACGCCGGTAATGAGCAAGCCTACATCATGGCAAACTTTGCGGGTCACCAGTTCGTTGTCACCGGTTAATACTTTGACGCTAATGCCATGTGTTTTGAGTGCGGCTAACGCAGGTGCAGTGGATTCTTTGGGCGGGTCAAGAAAAGCGATAAAACCTATCAGGGTTAAATCACTTTCATCTGCAATGCTGTAAGTGTCTTGTGTGGGCGGGATTTCTTTCATGGCTACAGCGACCACGCGCAGGCCGTCACTGTTCATTTTGGTGGTGAGGTTGGCAATGTTTGCTAATAGCGTTGCGTTAACTGGCACACGTTGGTCATTCTGCTGGATGTATGTGCAAACGCTTAATACTTCTTCTATTGCACCTTTGCATATCAATTCGTGGTGCTCGTCGCGTTCAGAAACCACCACGGACATGCGTCGTCTATGGAAATCAAATGGAATTTCGTCGACTTTGCGATATTGCTGTGCGATTTGCAGATTGCGCGCGATGTCTACATGTTCCAACACGGCGATATCAAGCAGATTTTTCAGACCTGTTTGATAGTAGCTGTTCAAATAAGCAAAAGTAAGCACATCTTCTGATGGCGCGCCATCAACATTGATGTGCTGCGCGAGGATAATTTTATCTTGCGTCAGCGTGCCGGTTTTGTCGGTACACAGCACATCCATCGCACCGAAATTCTGTATCGCATCCAGGCGTTTAACGATGACTTTTTGCTGTGATAGTTTTATCGCGCCCTTGGCCAGGGTAGAGGTGACTATCATCGGCAACATTTCTGGCGTCAGTCCTACCGCGACGGAGATAGCGAATAAAAATGCTTCCAGCCAATCATGTTTGGTATAGCCATTAATCAGAAAAACCAGCGGCACCATCACAAACATAAAGCGTATCAATAGCCAGCTGACTTTATTCACGCCGGTTTGGAATGCTGTCGGTGCACGGTCTGTGGTGGTGACGCGTTCGGCCAGTGTGCCGAAATAAGTGCGTTTGCCCGTGGTAATCACTAGCGCCGTGGCTGAGCCGCTGATGACGTTGGTTCCCATGAATAGAATGTTATCCAGATCCAGTGGGTTGTTCATCGTCGGGGTTGATAATTGGGCAAATTTCTCCACAGGCAAGGATTCACCTGTCATTGCGGATTGACTCAAAAACAGATCTTTGGCAAATAATACACGGCAGTCTGCAGGTATCATGTCGCCCGCTGAGAGCAGCACGATATCGCCAGGAACGAGGTCTTTGATAGGTAATTCAGTACGGTTCGGTGAGTTGGGATAGGCTAATAATGGTAGCGGGGCGTTAGCAACCGCTTTACGCCGCAATACCGTGGCAGTGTTACTCACCATGGCTTTGAGTTTGTCAGCAGCCTGGTTGGACTTGGACTCTTGCCAGAAGCGCAGCAGGGTGGATAACGTGACCATGCTGGAAATGACGATGGTAGCTTTCATGTCACCGGTTAAATAGGAGACCAGGGCTAATAAAGAGAGCAATAAATTAAACGGGTTGCGATAGCTGTGCCATAAATGCAGCCAGGCAGAGGGTGGTTTTTCCTGCTCGATTTCATTGAGGCCTATTTGCGCACGCAGGGTGCGCGCTTCAGTATTGGTTAAGCCGTTTTCGTTGCTATGCAGGGATAGCAGCAATGCCGTAGCGTCAGTGCGTGAGGCATGATTGAGCGTATTTGCTAGTGTAGCAGGGACCTCCTTGCTCACCCCAGTTGCTACAACAGCACCCAGCAATGCCAGTCGTCGAAATAAACGATGAATTTGACGTGGGCGCGTTAAACGGACAATAGTGCGAAAAATATCCATGGCGGTATTTATCCCAATGTTGGTGTAGCAAAGGATTATGCAGTGTTTACATTTGCATGTGCCTGACGATAGATATTAATGTGAGCAAGAGACAGATTAGCTATGGGTTAACTGCCGGGCTAATTGCGGCCAGCCATCAACGCTAATGTCACTCACAGACAGGCTGCGCGCCACTGCATAGTCGGGATAATGCAGGCCGATAGATTTAGTGTAATGAGGATCATAATGGCGTACGAGTAAATCGCTGATTAATTTATTCCATAAGCCTGCGTCTATCCATGCTTGCCATTGCTCAATTTGCGCGTGACCATAGCTTTGTGTCAGGTAAGTGAGTTTGTGTTTGAGGCTGTCCGGATCGAGTAAATAATGTTCATAATCCGCCTTGAGCAACTCAACCCGCAATTCATCGCTGATATTCAGGCGTAAACATTGTCCTTGTTGCCACATTGAGGCAACAATCTGTTCGGGTACGCGCAATTTGCCAACTTTCTTGCTTTCGGCTTCGATGTAAACGGGGCGGTTGGGCTGGAACTGACGAAGCTGCCACCAAATCTGGCTGTCGAACATTTTTTGACTGGGCTGTGGGGCATCAGGGATGTTGCCTAAAATGGAGCCACGATGCTGTGCAATTTGTTCCAGATCCAATACTTGCTCACCTTGTTGTTGCAAGGCCTGTAATAGACGGCTTTTGCCTGAACCTGTCATGCCGCAGACGACGATGAATTGCAGTGTGGCAGGAATGCTGGCTAAATCAGTCAGTACACTGCGTCTATAGGCTTTGTAGCCACCATCGAACTTGCTTGCGCGCCAGCCAACCTGATTGAGGATGTGTGCCATAGCGCCGCTACGACTACCGCCGCGCCAGCAGTAAATGAGTGGCCGCCAGCTTTTGGGCTTGTTGGCAAAGTGAGCTTCCAGGTGATGGGCAATGTTGCGAGCGATGAGCGCGGCCCCAACTTTTTTTGCTTCAAAATCAGAAACTTGTTTGTAGAGTGTGCCGACGATAACGCGCTCTTCGTTGTTCAATACAGGGTAGCTGACTGCGCCGGGAATATGGTCTTCAGCAAATTCAGCGGGTGAGCGCACGTCGATAATCTCGTCAAAATCGGCCAACTGTGCTACGGTAATGGGGTCTGTTTTTCTCACTTTGGTTTCCGCATGAATAATATTAAGTTAACGCAATACTCTCACGGTGGTGGCTGTGGTTGCAAAATCGCACCGTCAGTATTGAGTGAAATTCTGGCAAAAATGCCTAGTCGTGTGATGAGCAAAAATTTGCTCGTTGGCACTGAGTCTAGCGACGATGCAGCAGTATATCGCTTGAATGACACACAAGCCATTATTGCGACCACGGATTTTTTTATGCCTATCGTTGATGATCCGTTTGAATTCGGCCGTATTGCGGCCACTAATGCCATATCTGATATTTATGCTATGGGTGGAATGCCGATTATGGCATTAGCCGTGGTAGGGATGCCGATAGATAAATTGCCGATAGAGGTCATCCAGGCCATACTCGCGGGTGGCGAGTCGGTTTGCGCGGAAGTGGGCATCCCTATTGCAGGTGGACACTCTATAGACTCGCCAGAGCCTATCTATGGCTTGGTTGCATTAGGTCTGGTGCACCCTGATAAAGTGAAGCGTAATAACCAGGCGCGCGCGGGTGATGTCTTGATATTAGGCAAGGCGCTGGGCGTTGGTATCATGAGCGCCGCGCTGAAAAAAGGCGAGCTGTCTGCATTAGGTTACGAGCAGATGCTGGCCAGTACGACCAAACTTAATACGCCAGGAGCAACTTTGGTCGATATGCCTGATGTGCATGGTTTGACTGATGTGACGGGATTTGCATTGCTCGGTCATTTATTGGAAATTTGTCGTGGCTCACAATTGACCGCTGAAATTGATTTTGCAGCAGTACCGGTATGGTCGGAGGCGCTGGCATTGGCTAAACAAGGTTACACGCCCGGTGCGGCAGCACGCAATTGGACCAGCTATGGGCATGATGTAGCGTTGCCGCCGGACATGGCAGATTGGCAGAAGAATCTGCTGTGCGATCCACAAACCAGCGGTGGTTTGTTGGTCAGTTGCGCACCTGGCGCGGTAGAGGCGGTGATGCAAGTATTCCACGACCAAGGTTTTGCTGATGTCAGTGTCATTGGTGGCTTGCATGCGGGCGCCGCTAAGGTCGTCGTGCGTTGATGCGATGACGATGCCCGCTGACGAACCAGCAACGACTGCAGAGGCAGCCTACACGCGTTTGTTGCGACATAACCCTAAATCATTCTTAAAGCTGATTCTGATCGGGTTTTCGTTGGTGGTGTTGCCGTTGATTATTGCGTTGATTGATAGTGCGGTCACTATCAATCAACTGGCCGAGCAAAGCCGGCAGGCTGTTTATCAAGCGACCCAAATTGCCCATGGCAGTCGTGTATTAGCGGATGAAATTACTGCAATGGAGCGCAGTGTGCGCCAAGCGGTTATTCTGGATGACAACAGTTTGTTGGAAGCCTATTTTCATGCGCATGATAAATTTGTGATTGCCGCAAATGATTTGTCGAGATTGAACTTAAGCTTTATTCAGCAAAGATCCCTGTTGAGATTGCGGCAGGATGAGCTGATGATTTTTAATCAGGTCGGCGATCATGCCTTATCTACGCGATTACAGGAGCGGATAGCCGCTTTTGCGCCGCTGCTGGATGCGGCTCATGCTTTTTCAACTGCGGGTTATGCGTTAATTGAACGTGAAGCAGATGCGCTGCAAGTCAAAGCGAATCGTGCCCGCAGGCGGGTAGTGTTGCAACTGTTGGCACTGATTCCGTTCGCTATTATTCTGGCATTGGGATTTTCGGTCGTGATCACGCGGCCTATACAGCAGATAGAGATGGCGATCAGACGTATGGGGCAGGGGCAGTTAGATCAAGAAGTGAAGGTAGAGGGCCCTGAGGATTTAAGAAATCTGGGCGATAGACTGGATTGGATGCGGGGGCGACTATTGGCGGTAGAAACTCAAAAGCTCGAATTTTTGCAGCATGTATCCCATGAATTAAAAACCCCGCTAACTGCGATACGCGAAGGTGCCGACTTGTTAAGTGAAGGCATACTCGGTGAATTAAATCCTAAACAGCGGCAAGTAGCTGATATTCTGCATACCAATAGTCTGCAATTGCAGCGCCGTATTGAGGATCTGCTCAACTACAGTGCGATACAGCAACAGCAATCCATTTTGGTAAAATCGCCATTTAGCTTGAAAAGAGCAGTGGATACTGTGTTGCAGGATCAAACCCTGGCTTTGATGAATAAAGCTCTACATTTGGATATATCTATCCCTGATTTGCTGATAGATGGTGATGAAGCCAAGATCAAAACAGTGTTGGATAATATGCTCTCAAATGCGATTAAATTTTCACCGCAGGCAGCATCTATATCTATCCATGCCTTAAAGGTTGATAACAATCTGCAACTGGATGTGATTGATGCTGGTGCGGGTATCGATGAAGCTGATGTTATGCAGGTATTTGAGCCATTCTATCAAGGTCGGCGGGTGGCGCAAGGTTACACTAAAGGTACAGGTTTGGGTTTGGCTATCGCGCGTGAATATGCCCAGGCACACGGCGGTACTTTGGTGGTTATTCCTAGTGAAGCCGGGGCGCATTTCCGGCTTGTTATGCCATTAAATTAATGAATTGGTAAGTATGAATATACGTAATATTGTGATTTTAATCATGACCAGCATGGCACTGGGGGCATGCAATACAGCACCAGTACGCGCGACAACGGGCAGCTGGTCGCCGATTATGTTCGGTGGGCAGGTGGATAATTTGTTGGCGTATTACGCAGTGGTGCGCGTGCAATCTGCTGCCGAGCTGGATATTGAGCATGAAAAGGTCAAACAGCAGCTGGCTCAGTATGGTACTGGTCTGTATCGGGTGCGTCTGGCGTTATTGCTGATGCTCCCTAACAGTCGTTTTCATAATGAAGCAGCGGCAATAGAGTTGCTCAACGATGTACTTAAAGATAGTCATGCTGAATCGACCGCCTTGCGAAATTTTGCAAGTTTTTTGCTGATTAAGTTGACCGAGCAGCAACGTGCGGTGGACGAACAAATGCAACGGGTTCGTAATGAACAAAAACGTAGTGACGAATTGGCGCAGAAGCTCAAGGATGAGCAAAAACACAGTGATGATCTACAAGTTAAGGTGGATGCGATTAAAAGCATGGAAAAAAATATGATGCGTAGAGATAAACATCCATGAGCACGTCAACGCCAAAAATACTCGTCGTTGATGACGATACTGATTTATTGGCCTTGCTGTCAATGCGTCTGGAAGCAGCGGGCTATGCTGTAGAAACTGCGACTAGTGCAGAAATCGCTTTGAACAAGCTGGATGTGTCACGCCCGCAATTGGTTATTACCGATATGCGTATGGGAGGGATGGATGGCATGGCATTATTTGAGCACATCCACCGCACTAACCCCACTTTGCCTGTAATTATACTTACTGCACATGGCAGCATACCCGATGCGGTTGCGGCAACTCAGCAGGGTGTGTTCGGCTATCTTGCCAAGCCGTTCGACAGCAAAATATTGTTAACGCAAGTGGCTCAGGCCGTCGCACTGTCTCCTCATGTTGAGGCGACAACTGATCATGCAAGTGCTGCATGGCGGAAATCGATAATTACGCAAAGTGCGGCAATGGAGGACTTGCTGAACAAAGCCCATCTGGTGGCGGGAGGGGATGCCAGCATATTGATACACGGTGAAAGTGGTACAGGTAAGGAATTGCTGGCACAAGCCATACATCAGGCAAGTCCGCGCCGCCGCCGCCCCTTTGTCGCCATAAATTGCGCGGCAATACCTGAGCAATTGCTGGAATCTGAATTGTTCGGTCACGTTAAAGGCGCATTTACCGGTGCGGTGCGAGATCATAAAGGTTTATTTCAGGCGGCAGAAGGTGGCACTTTGCTACTGGATGAAATTGGCGATATGCCGCCGTTGTTACAGGTTAAGCTGTTGCGCGTGTTGCAAGAACGGCAAGTGCGACCAGTTGGTGCTACTCAGGCGATTCCTATTGATGTGCGTATTATTTCCGCAACCCATCGTGATTTACATACGGAAGTGGCCGCCGGGAATTTTCGTGAGGATTTGTATTATCGACTGCATGTCGTTGCCTTAACCATTCCCTCCCTGACACAACGGCGTGAGGATGTGCCGCTGTTAGCCAATTACTTTGCCCATACTTTAGCTGATAAATATCATAAAACGATTAACGGCTATGCGCCTGAAGCGATGGCATTGCTGGTGAATGCGGCCTGGCCTGGCAATGTGCGCCAACTGATGAATGTGGTTGAACAGTGTGTCGTGCTCTCAACAACGCCATTAATCCCTGCCGCTCTGGTTCTGGATGCCTTGCATAAGGCTGAGGATCAACTAACTTCATTTGAAGATGCGCGCAAACAGTTTGAACGTACCTATCTTGTTTGCGTATTAAAAATTACGGCAGGCAATGTCACACAAGCAGCTAAATTAGCTCAGCGTAATCGGACCGAGTTTTATAAATTACTGCAGCGGCATAATTTGGATCCTGCTGTATTCAAGCAATCTATTGATTGACGAACTGTCTCCAATCGGAGACGTATATTATTCCTTTGTTTTCAAATGGTTACCTGTAGCGGCTGGAATGCTGTCGTGTATTGGCGACACAATTGTTATTGTGCAAGTCAAATTTTATTGTAACCCATTGTTTTGTTTAAATAATATTTAGTGGCACGAATTGTGCTGTTGTACTGGCAGGCGGGGAATTGATTTCCCTCATAATACAGGAGCAGCATGATGACTAAATTTAAAACAATGGTAGCGATTGGCGGTTTATTGGTAATCGCGAGCACATCTAACGTATTTGCTGATACTAAATCGTCAGTCGATTTAATCGCGCAATATGACAGCAATCATGACAACAGAGTCAGTGTTCAGGAAGCGATGATGATGGCTATGCCCATTAAAACTTTTGAAACTGCAGACGTTAATCACGATGCTTATTTAAGTCCGGCTGAGCTGGCTAGAGTCGTTCCGATTAAGCAAAGCGCTAAAGTTGGCGCTGTCAACGACAGTGCCGTTACCTCAAAAGTAAAGGCTGCATTGTTGCAGAATCCTGTACTTAAGGATGTTAATGTTCAAGTTGCAACTGAAAATGGCATCGTCCGGCTGACTGGATTGGTAAAACATCATGATGAGCTTGCTTTGGCACAAATTGTCACTGCTGGCCAGGTTGCTGCCAGTGTCGCGGGTGTGCAATATGTTATTAACAGCTTGGCTATGCCAAGTTAAATAATGCATGGAAGCGTATATGGACATGCATACATCTACACGCCTGTTATATCCCATTTTAGTGTTAGCGGGCGTCCTGGTTATTGTGTTAAGCCTGTTTAGTGTTTCGACAACAGCAGGTGAGTTGACACAAAACAGTTCACGCGAGAATGTCGTCGATAAGCAAAGTCAGTCCACGTTATCCGCCGGGCTGGATATGCGTTATGGTGAATTGACCAATGAGCAACGCAGACAGGTTGTGGCTGCACAACAGCATACCACGAAGTCCCGCAAGTGTAATGACTGTGGTACAGCTTCAACGCAACGTGCTGGTGATAGCTTGTGGCGCTAAGCTAAGAGACTGCTGCTTAATTCATTGTCACTCAGCAACTTATCGACTGTGATAGACTCGAAGCTGAATGCTAATTGACAGGAAATACACTATGCGTCTTCTCCATACCATGCTGCGCACGGGCAACCTTGATCGTGCTATCGCTTTTTATACCAACATACTCGGCATGAAACTGCTGCGTCGTAACGATTACCCGGATGGGAAATTCACGCTGGCTTTTGTCGGCTATGGTGATGAAAGTGATCACACGGTGATCGAGCTGACGTACAACTGGGGCGTTGACAGCTATGATTTGGGCAACGGTTTTGGACACCTTGCAATAGAGGTAGATGATGCCTATGCGGCCTGTGAGGAAATCAAACGGCACGGTGGCACAGTGACGCGCGAAGCAGGCCCGATGAAACATGGCACCACAGTAATTGCTTTTGTGGCAGATCCAGATGGTTACAAAATCGAACTGATACAGAAAAAAGCGCAGCTCTAAGTTGCTAGCGTATCGATTGCCCCGAACGTTAAATATTAGCCGGGTGGTTGGCAGTATTAATCAACCCCGAGTTCCATAGATATATTGACTGGTTTCGACGCGTGGTGCTTCTGTCGGCTCTGGTTTGACTTTAGGCGGTTCAAAAATTGCCTTTTTAACTGGGGCTGATTTTTTCCCTAGCAACCCAAATTGACCTGAAATCTGTAAAGAATAAAGAATCAGGTCTTCATCATCAGATTCATCGGCAAGATGCAGCATCTGCTGTGCATATTCACGATCGACCATAAATTGCCGAATGTCCATTTTGATATTAAGGTGTCGCTTTAACTGGAGTTTGAGACGTGTTATCAACTGCAATTGCATAAAGTCTGCATCCATTGGCGTGCCTCACTAAGTTCTATTGGTTACAGTGTAATTACAGCAAGAAGCATACCAATATATAGTTATATTATTAATTGTAATGGAGTGATTTTTTGTTAAAACAATCAATTGCTTACGTTTTGTTTACAATTATGCTGCGTACTGCAGATGTTATAAAACAGGGCAAACGTATAACGAACGCCCTGCTTTTGGGCTTAATCATCTGGCTGGATGCCGCTTATAGCCTCACAGGGTATAAGCGGGCTTGTCGCTATTCCAGTCGTTCGCCATGTAAACTGATATCCAGTCCTTCTTCTTCCTGGCTTTCCGTGACACGTAATCCTATGAGTGCGTCTACTATTTTTAAAATGAGGTAAGTGACGGTTGCATCATAAATGATGGTAACGCCAACCCCCGTTGCCTGAACGAATAGTTGGTTAACATTGCCTTCGAGTACGCCAGCAGTACCGCCGATGGCCTTGACAGCGAATACACCGGTTAATAACGCACCCAGAATGCCACCGATGGCGTGTACACCAAATACATCCAGCGAATCGTCGTAACCAATCATGCGCTTCAGATATACAGCACCCCAGTAGCACGTGATGCCAGCGGCAAGACCGATAAATAGTGCACCTGAAGGTTCAACAAAGCCAGAAGCTGGCGTAATGGCAACCAGTCCTGCGACTGCGCCTGAGCAAATACCCAGCAGGCTTGGCTTGCCTCTGCCCATCCACTCAACGAACATCCAGCCCAAGGCTGCACTCGCTGTGGCGATTTGAGTGACTGCCATTGCCATGCCAGCACGATCGCTGGCGGCACCTGCTGAACCTGCATTGAAACCAAACCAGCCTACCCATAGCAGTGAGGCGCCTATCATCGCCAGTGCCAGATTATGTGGTGGCATGGGTTCAGTGCCATAACCAACCCGTTTACCGATTACCAGTGCAGCGACCAGACCCGCGATACCCGCATTGGTATGGACTACCGTACCACCAGCGTAATCAAGCACGCCATCTGCAGCCAGCCAGCCACCTGGCCCCCAGATCATGTGGGCTATCGGTGCATAGACGGCAAGTAACCATGCAGAGATAAATATGATCAGTGCTGAAAACTTCATACGGTCGGCGAACGCCCCGATAATCAGCGCAGGCGTGATGATTGCAAACGTCATCTGGAATGTCATGTAGGTGCTTTCTGGAATGGTTGGCGCCAGGGGATTCGCGCTATCCAGACCCATGCCTGTCAGGAAAACTCTGCTCAAGCCACCGACAAAGCTATTGCCTGCCGTGAATGCCATACTGTAGCCGACTATCATCCACAGCACCGTGACCAGGCAGGTAATGGCAAACACCTGCATCAACGTAGCCAGTGCATTCTTCTTGCGCACCATGCCGCCATAGAACAAGGCCAGACCAGGGATAGTCATCATTAATACCAACGCAGTCGAGGTCAGCATCCAGGCGTTGTCGCCAGCATTGATGAATGCTGCTGGATTGGGCGTGGCTACCACAGCTGCTGTTGGTGCCGGTGTGGATGGCGGGCTTTCTATTGTGGTCGCCGCTGGTGGAGCAGTTGGCAAGGTGACATCATCAGCCATGCTTATGCCAGAGAAACTCAAGAGGCATAACATGCCTAGTGTGGTAAACCATTTCTTTATATTGACTTTCATTTATAGACCTTCTAGTTGGGGTTGCTAATACAAGTACGGATGATTTGTTTCAGGTTGAATAGGGAAACCGTGCCATTGTCGAATTTACCAACTGATACATATACGGTGATTGCTGCTAAGGTTTCGCAGGGGATGATAAGCAATACCTATGCCACTGACGTAAGCGATGAACGTGCTGGATAGGGCCGATTTCTAGAGGTTGTAAACTTATTTATTGGCTAAACAATATGGTGATGGTGCAAGTAGCGCGCTAAAACCGTGCGATATTGTGAGTTTTACCGGGATAGATGGTTTATATACCGGGGGTTGTAGTTATGCGACTTTCTATATGGCAAATCAGTGTGTAGCGTACTTGTCTGAGCTGGCTTGCTAGGTGCCTTAATGTGATAGCATGTAACCATGTTCTGACTAAATGGTTGTGTTCATGTTTGAATATAAAGACAGCCTTTCGGCACTTAATACTGATTCCCCGTTACTGGAAAAACTGCAAAGAATCCATGCCATGTTGCTGGCGCGCTTTGATTCAGTTAGCCGTATTGCCGTTGCCTTATATGACCCAAAAACTGACCTGCTTAAAACATATATACATAGCAGTGATGAAGATCAGCCTCTCAGTCATTATCAGGCGCTATTGCATGAAACCCCATCCTTGATGGATATAGTCACAACAGGTAAACCTCGTGTGGTGAATGACCTGTCTGTCTTTGCTGAGGGCGAGCGTGAACACACCCGGCGAATTGCCGCTCAGGGTTATGGTTCCAGCTATACCTTGCCGATGTACATGAGTGGGCATTTATTCGGCTTTGTGTTTTTTGATTCATATCAGAAAAATGTGTTTAATGAAGAAGCGCTGCATTTTCTGGATGTGATCGGGCATTTGGTTTCCCTGTTGGTCATGAATGAAATAGCTGCTGTCAGGACGCTGGTGTCTACCGTTCAGGCTGCACGGGATATGGCGCATTTGCGGGATAAGGAAACTGGTGCACATATTGACCGTATGTCGCATTTTTCCCGGATAATTGCCCGGGAATTGGCACCAGCGTATGGCTTTAATGACGAGTTTGTCGAGCATGTATTCCTGTTTTCTCCACTGCACGATATCGGCAAAATCGGCATTCCTGACAGTATTATGCTTAAAACTGGTGGGCTGACCGATGCAGAGTTTGAAATCATGAAAACGCATACGCTTAAGGGCAGAGAAATTGTGGATACCATCCTCAAAGGATTTGCGCTGGAGGGATTTGAACATATCGATATGCTCAGAAATATTGCTGAATTTCATCATGAAACGCTGGACGGCAAGGGTTATCCGCACGGTTTAATAGGCGATGCGATCCCTATAGAAGCCAGAATTATTGCTGTTGCCGACGTGTTCGACGCATTGACTAGTCGCAGGCCCTATAAGCGAGCCTGGAGTAATGAAGAAGCTTTCCAGAATTTACTTGCGTTAGCGGACATTAAACTGGATCGGCAGTGTATCGAAGCGCTGTTGAAAAATCGTGCTGAAGTAGAAGTAATACAGGAACAATTCAAAGAGGATGTTTTTGCATGAAATTCGGTATGGGATTTGCCTATATTCTGTAGTTTGCAATGTTATGATCCTTGTTGATATTGCTTGGGTCATGTTTTTCAAAAAACAATAATTTTAAAGTGACATACCGAGGAGAATCTATGGCTATTGATTATGATGTGTTGCTTGATGCTACTCAGCACGACTGTCCTGTGCCAACTATACAAACAAAAGATGCATTGGACCTAATGTCATCAGGACAAATCTTAAAAGTTATTACCAGTAAAGAAGGTACTGTCAGAAATATTAGAACTTTTGTGGCTAATAATCACTGTGAGTTGATGAGTGAGTTCAGTACTGATGAAGGCTACGTTTTTCTGATTAGAAAGTTATAAGTCGTGAATCTTAACGGTGGGCGTGCGGCTGAGGCCAGCCACACGCCATATTGCATATGGCTTTGTTAGCTGGTTCCACCGACGGTGAGCCCATCGATACGCAAGGTTGGTTGCCCTACACCTACAGGTACACTTTGACCTTCTTTGCCACATGTGCCGACACCTGGGTCTAGCGCCATGTCGTTGCCTATCATGGAGACGCGGGTGAGGACATCTGGACCGTTGCCGATCAAGGTTGCGCCCTTGACGGGGTAAGTGATTTTGCCATTTTCTATCATGTAAGCTTCGGCAGCGGAGAAGACGAATTTGCCGCTGGTGATGTCTACTTGGCCACCACCAAAGTTCGCTGCATAGAGGCCATGTTTTACTGAAGCAATGATTTCTTTCGGATCTTTGTCGCCGTTAAGCATGTAAGTGTTGGTCATGCGTGGCATGGGGATGTGGGCGAATGATTCACGGCGGGCATTGCCGGTAACGGGTACGCCCATCAGTCGTGCGTTCAGCGTGTCCTGCATGTAGCCTTTGAGGATGCCGTTCTCGATGAGCGTGGTGCATTGGGTAGGGTTGCCTTCGTCGTCAACGTTGAGCGAACCACGTCGATTGGCGATGGTGCCATCATCAACTACAGTCACACCCGCTGCCGCGACGCGTTCGCCTATGCGTCCGCTAAATGCGGAGCTGCCTTTGCGGTTGAAGTCGCCTTCCAAACCGTGTCCTATCGCTTCATGTAGCAAAATACCAGGCCAGCCTGCGCCTAGCACTACGGTCATAGTGCCTGCAGGTGCTGGTTTGGCGGACAGGTTGGTAAGAGCCTGATGCACGGCCTGTTCTGCGTATTGCTTGAGTATGGCATCGGTAAAATATTCATAGCTAAAACGTCCACCACCACCAGCAGAGCCCTGTTCACGGCGGCCATCTTGCTCGGTGATAACTTGTAGTGATAACCGTACCAAGGGGCGTACATCTGCAGCCTGATGGCCGTCAGAGCGCGCCACGAACACCACATCGTATTCAGCAGCAAGGCTGGCCATGACTTGGGTGACGCGGTTATCGGCGGCACGGGCGTAGCGTTCCAGTTTTTCCAGTAACGCGACTTTGTCTGCATCTTTCAAACTGGTAAGCGGATCTAGCGGCTGGTAGAGATTACGGTCATTTTTCCGCGTTACAGCGTGATGTTTGTGGCTGGCACCACTTTTGGCAATGGCGCGGGTGGCATCGCTGGCTGCGATAAGTGCGGCATTACTGATGTCGTCTGAATAGGCAAATGCAGTTTTTTCACCTGAAACCGCGCGTACACCTACGCCTTGTTCAATGTTAAAACTGCCGGATTTAACCTGACCTTCTTCCAGGCTCCAGCCTTCTGAGCGAGTGTACTGGAAATACAAATCAGCATAATCGAGTTGGTGGCTCATTAATCGACCGAATATGCTATCGAGTTTCCCCGGCTCCAGGTTGTTCGGCACGAATAAAGTCTCGTGCGCGGTCTGTAACAGTGTATCGGCGTTGGGGATATAGATACCTGTTTGCGTGCTCATGTGTCTGCCTTAGGAGAGAGGTTGATTTTCAAGCGCGAGCAATCCAGAGTGCGGTGTTTAAGCGCAGGTAAGCTGGCACGCAGGCTGGCTTGGTAGTCGCGGTTTATACCTGCCATGACGACGCCTGAGCCACGTGGCAGACGGTCGAGTATCACACCCCAGGGATCAACTACCATGGAGTCGCCATGGGTTTCACGTCCGGACAAATGGTAACCGCCTTGTGCCGGCGCGATGACGTAAGCCAGATTTTCGATTGCGCGGGCGCGTATGAGCGTCTCAAAGTGCGCTTTACCTGTGGTCGCAGTAAAGGCAGCGGGTACGACGATGATGTCGACGTCGGGCATGGCGCGGAACAGTTCCGGGAAGCGCAAGTCGTAGCAAATAGACAGACCGACTCGACCGTATGGGGTGTCGACCACGACGATTTCATTGCCAGGCTCTATGGTGTTTTCTTCCTGGTAATGCTCCGCACCTAAATCCAGGCCGAATAAATGGATTTTGTCGTAACGTGCTACTTGCTTGCCTTTGTCATCATAGACCAGGCAACTATTGCGCACCTTGTTGATATTGTCGCAGGCGAGCGGGATAGACCCACCTATGAGCCAGATTTTGTGTTGTTTGGCCATGCGCGATAGAAATGCCTGGATAGGGCCTTTACCTTCATTTTCTTTCACCGCTAATTTGTCGGTGTCTTTTAGTCCCATGATGGCAAAATATTCTGGCAGCGCGACTAACTTTGCGCCTTGTTTGACTGCAGCAGAAATTAGACGCTCAGCTTCAGCCAGGTTGGCGGTGACATTTGGACCTGAGGCCATTTGTATCGCTGCGACACGTATCACTCCACTAGGAACAGTTTTTTTGTTGGATTTTGATTTAGCAAAGCTTGATGTGCTATTTTTAGTCATGATAATTCTCCAAGCGGATAGATTCGGTAGTATTGGTTTTATCTAAAATGATACGCGCTGCAGGTAAGCCTAGTGCCAAAAGCCATTGGCGAAGTTCATCGGCATGGACACTGGCTTCGTCGTTATCGGCATAGATTATTTTTATTTTATCACCAGTTGACATGGCAGTTATGCAAGGTGTGATATTGGGGTTGTCGCGGATGACTATCCCAGTCCTGGGTTGCAGCCACAGGCTGTCATCAACGATGCATGTTTGTGCTTGTGCAGCCAGAGGCATCAATAGTGTTGCGAGAAATAGTGTCTTGTACATCATATTATTTGCTTACTTTAGTCACTGTGGGGTCGGTCCACGAACCCGTAATCATGTATTCAAATTTAACGGCTTGCCCAAATGGGTCTTTAAATAATTTTTGCGCAACGTACACCCCCAAGCCTACCACGGGACCGCCTACTAATCCACTCGCCAGCGCTACGCTCTCGCTTAGTTTTGGATTGATTTCAGCCCGTAATTGCTGTGTTTGCGCATTCAAGTCGACTACACCAGACATCTTGACGGCAGCAGCGGGACCTTGCATTTGGAAATCGGTGCTATAAATCACACCTCGATTCAGGTTCATGTTCGCAGAAATCTCATCAAATGCAAAGCCAGTGCTAAATACATCACGAAAATCCAGACCTATGCGCCGCGGTAATGACTGCAGGCTGAGTACACCGAGTAATTTGGCAGCACCTGGTTCTGCTTTAAGAAATTGGCCATTTTTTGCGAGTAAGTTGAAGTTGCCTGCCAGGGTTTTTGTTGTCATATCCACAGGTGTGCCATTCCAGTTTGCACGACCTTCAATTACCGCTGTGCCACGCCTAATCGTGTCGTTGTGGTCAAAACGCGTGAGGAACTGGCCGATATCGTTGACTTCAAAATGAATTTTTGCATCAGTTTCGGGTGATGAGTGGGGTCGCCAGATTGCGGACATCAGTAGTTTGCTGTCTTTGTGAGTCAGGGTAATGCGCTCAAAATTCAGTCCGTCGGCGATAGGTACGGCGCTGACATCCAGTTTACCCAGGGCGTGCTCACCGAGTTGCAAATCATCTACGTTGAGGGTGAGTTTAGGCAGGTTCAGGCCGCTATTGTCGCTGTTGTCATCACTGCTGCTATTGTTGGGAGTGGCTGGCAGCAGTAACCGCTTGAAGTTGGCTTCCAGCGTGTTATAGCCAGTTGTGCTGGCTTTAGGCGTCCAGGTTAAGTCGCCTTGCATGGCAGCGCTCATCACATTAGCGCGCCAACTGTCGCCGTTGGCTTTGGCACGGATGGCAACGTTATTAAAACGGCGGTTAAAAATATCGAATTGATCGATGACTACATCTATGCCTGTAATGGGTAAGCTTGCTGTGTTAGGGCTGGTGTTGATGTGGGTCATCCAGCCATCGATGTCTGATGCGGCAAGATTACCCGTGATCCAGATCCCCTTTTGTTCAGGCAATACTGCATCACCATTAAAACGTATGGCGCCACGTTCGATTTGACTGGTGTTGCCAGCGGGAACATCTAACAGCAGTGCGTGAGCAATTTTGCCATAGCGTGCGTTAATAAGTGTTGAATTGCCTTTGTTGGGGTGGGTGCTGATACTGAGAACCTGCGGTTGGCTAGCGGCCTTTTGTAGTGGGGCGGGTAAGCTTAAGGCCATACCAGTTAAATCACTGACAAAGTCACTGCTCAGCAATTTGCCGTGATTTAAGATGATATTGCCAGTCCAGTTACTATTGCCATTGATGTGTTTGAGTATGCCACTATCAACATAGGATTTCAGACCGGTAGCATTCATGGTTCCGGCGAGATTGATGCGGGTCATACCACCATTAACTGTCTGTGCAGACAGGGTGGCCGGACCATCAAGCAGGCGTAGTTTTAATGTGGGTGCATTGATACCTGATTGAGTGAAATTGAGATTGCCGGTGACTGCAGTCAGGAGTGGGATAGGTGGTGCTGGAATTATGCTGTTGTTGGTGAAACTTAGTACGCCAGCTACCGTGCTGTCTATGCTGTGGCGCAATGGTACGTTGAGCGATAATTGTAGCTGTGCATTGCCTGTAGCTGTTGCCCCGACAGTGAGCTGGTCTAAAGTCGCCGCGATAGGGCTGTTGTTGGTGAATTTGATAAAGTCACTTAAGCTACCATTGGCAACGCCTGTGACCTTAAGGATTTCATCAGGCGCATATAGATCAGGGATAACGGCGCTTACGCGACTTAGTTTCGTGCCGTAGAGGTTACCCTGCTGTGAGTTAATGGTCATGCGCGTACCCGCGAAATGAACTTCAGCGTTGATGTGTTCAATGGCTGGATAGCTGGGAGCAGGGCGCAGTACGCCGTTAGTGACTTTGAAAGTCACATCTAACAGGCCATTTTTATCGTTGTGGAAGGGGAAGCGAGAAAAGTCCCCTGCGATACGGAATTTAACGTCGCTGGCTTGACCTTCAAGCAGGTTGGTTTTAAGCCAATCATAAGTATGCTGCTTTGCAGCCAGTGGTATGTAACGCGAAACAAACTTGCCATTGCCGCGCGAGAGTCCGCCGGTAAGGTCGATTACGCCAAGCTGTCCAGCTTGCCATTGATATTCGCCAAAGGCCGTACCCGCTAAATCGGCATTGGTAAATGTGGCTTCGGTGAGTTTGAATGTATAACGCGCTGCTTTTTTCTTCCATTTTAATTGTGCGGTGAGGGTGTCGAGATTGACATCAGGTTCAAATAATATCGTTGGCAGATTAAGCTGCGCGCCTGGGCTGGCGATGGCCAGAGTGCCGCTATCCTGATCCATATTTAACTGTCCGCTGATATGGTTAAAGCTGGTGCCATTGTCACTGGCTATCATCCCTAATTGGTAAAATTGTCCTTGTGCGTGATACTGGTCGGGTGCAGTAATGTCACCTTGCCAATCAGCGCTAAACTGTTGCAAACGTCCTTGTGGTTGGTGTAACGTAAACTTGGCGCGTTGCGCTGTGGTGAGTGGCACATAGGGTGCGATACGGGTGATAGATTGCAGCCACAGATTGTCGGCTCTCACTTTGCCCGACGCAGGCGTTTTGTTGGTAGCCGGGGCAAGGCGTAAATAGAAATCAAACGGTGTGATGTAGGCAAAGTCTGCGGTGCGTAAGCTGACATGATGCAAATCCAGTGACTGCGCAGCGCCCAGCCGTTTCCATTGCACTCGTCCGGATAAGTTCTGTAGATTAAGCCGTGGTAAGTCCGCTTGTGTTTGCAATGACAGTTGTTGCAAATTGGTATTGGCGGTGACTGCGATGATTTGCTTTTGTGCGATTTGGAGTTGTAATTGTAAATTGCCAAAACCACGATTAAGCCCGATAGGGAGTGTTATCCACGGCTGCCACTGCGTGATATTGGCTTGTTTCAGATCCAGGTCAACTTTGCCTTGCCAGTCCCTCAGATTGGCTAAACTGTTACCAGTAAATTGACCCGTGACAACTATGGGTTGCGCGAGCGACGTGGGTGGTGTGGCAGCGAGGCGGAACTGATGTTTACGTCCTTGATTACGCAATCGAAAATTGACTTCGCGAATCAGAAGTAACGGTGCAGGGCGCATCTCATCTTGCCATGCCAGCGTGGCGTGGTTGACGCTGATTTCCCGTTGTTTGAGTAACCAGTCAGTAAACTGACTGTTGCTGGTATTGCGGTTGAGGTCTATGCCCGCTAAATAGAGCCCGCCGTCTTTGGTGCGGCGGATGTTTAATATCAAATCGTCAACAGCGAGTTTAGCCAGACGTAATTCACCATGGAGTAACGAAGTCCACGATAACGTGGTTTGCACATCCATGAGTTGCAAGGCAGGACGGTTGTTTGCGTCGTATACGCGCAATTGTTGAATGCGTAGCTGAGGATGCCAGCCTTGCCAATTCGCAGTGAGCTTGCCTAGCGTAATTTTCTGCCCAGCGGCAGTGCTGATAGATTGCGCGATATTATCGCGCCAGTCGTCGAGGTGAGGCAATATCCACAACCGCAAACTCGCTACCAACAAAATGATAGCGAGGATGAGGGGGAGTGCAATATAGCGCAGGCTAAAGCTGATCCAGCGACGGCTTGTAGCCAGCATTTATTTCAGTTGATCCAGAATAGCAGGGTTTTCCAAGGTCGATATGTCCTGAGTAATGGTTTCACCTTTCGCCAGCGCTCGCAATAAACGACGCATGATTTTACCTGAGCGAGTTTTTGGCAAATTGTCGCCAAAACGAATCTCATCAGGTTTAGCTATTGCGCCGATTTCCTGGCCTACCCAGTTGCGCAAGGTATCAGAAATTTCCTTGGCAGCCTCACCCTGAGGACGCTCGCCTTTGAGCACAACAAAAGCCACGATAGCTTCACCTTTGATATCGTGTGGTTTGCCAACTATAGCAGCCTCAGCAACCAGCGGGTGGGATACCAGGGCCGATTCTATTTCCATTGTGCCTAAACGATGTCCCGATACATTCAGTACGTCGTCTATGCGCCCCATGATCCAGTAATAGCCATCAGTATCGCGTTGTGCCGAATCACCCGCAAGGTAAACGGTTCCACCCAGTTCTTCGGGGAAATAGGATTTTTTGTAGCGCTCAGGATTATTCCATAGAGTGCGTAACAGTGATGGGAATGGACGGGTAATGACTAAATAGCCGCCTTGACCAAAGGGCAGAGATGCGCCATGTTCATCAACCACATCTGCGATAATGCCTGGTATAGGCAGGGTGCATGAGCCGGGTTTGGTGGCTACCGCGCCAGGTAACGGAGCTATCATATTTGAGCCGGTCTCGGTCTGCCACCAGGTGTCGACTATCGGGCAACGTGCTTGTCCTACTTCCTGGTGATACCACATCCATGCTTCGGGATTGATAGGTTCACCTACTGAGCCCAATAAACGTAAGCTGGATAGATCATACTGCCGTGGTAATTCCCCACCCAGTTTGATGAGTGAGCGTATCGCAGTAGGCGCTGTGTAAAATGTGGTGACACGGTGGTCCTGAATCATTTTCCAGAATCGCCCAGCATCAGGATAGGTTGGGACGCCTTCAAATATGACTTGTGTCATGCCCATCGCTAACGGACCATAAGTCACATAAGTATGCCCGGTAATCCAGCCCACATCAGCGGTGCACCAGAACACATCAGTTTCGGATTTTGCATCGAAAACCATGCTCATGGTCACGATGGCGCCGAGTAAGTAACCTGCGCTGCTATGCTGCACGCCTTTAGGCGTACCAGTAGAGCCTGATGTATAGAGGATAAACAATGGGTCTTCAGCGTTCATGCGCGCGGGTGTGCAGGTGTTGGGCATGCCTGCGACGCTATCATGCCACCATAAATCTCGTGACTCATGCCAGGCAATTTCTTGACCTGTACGTTGGTAGACAATGACACGACTAACGCACTCAGTGCCACCCAAGGTTAGTGCTTCGTCGACAGCAGATTTTAATGCGGTCGCACGGCCACCGCGCATCCCTGCATCTGCGGTAATCACTAATTTGGCTTGGGCATCAACGATGCGCTCATGCAAGGATTTGGCAGAAAAACCGCCAAATACCACTGAGTGTATCGCGCCTATGCGCGCGCAGGCTTGCATGGCGATGACTGCCTCTGCACTCATGGGCATGTAAATGACAACGCGGTCACCCTTGGTGACGCCTTGTGCAATCAGTGCGTTGGCAAATGCGCAAACGCGATCATGCAACTGCTGGTAACTAATTCGGGTTACCTTGCCATCATCAGCCTCAAAAATGAGCGCAGTTTTGTCGGCTTTGGTTGGTAAGTGGCGATCAATGCAATTGTATGAAACATTCAAATAGCCGTCATCAAACCAGCGATAAAACGGTGCGTTGGATTCGTCCAGTATGTGGGTAAATGGAGTTTCCCAAGATATGTGTTGCCGCGCCAGATCAGCCCAATACCCTTCATAATCTGTTGCGGCTTGGGCAGTTAGAGACTGATAGGCAGCCAGGCCAGACACATTTGCCTGCGCCTGGAATTCGCTGCTAGGTGGAAAAGAACGGTTTTCATGTAAAACAGATTCGATGTGCGACATGTGGGGCTCCGTACGGGCTAAATAAGGGTCATAGGAATATGCTATTTTAATCTAAATCAACAAGGGTATTAGGATTAGATTGTCTTGGTATGCATAAAAAAATCCTTTGACTTTTTATGGTCAAAGGATTTTTTATGGGTTAAGCAACTAAGGCAATTAGGCTGCGTGTATTCCAGTATTCTGGCGCACATACAGTTCTTCCCACATGTCTTCGGCGCGCTGGTCACGATACAGCAGCGAACCCAGGATGACCATGAGGAAACCCAGTGGTATGGAGATTAAACCAGGATTCTTGAGGAGGAAAAATGGTTTTTCCAGTCCAACAATACTCTTGGTTTGCCCTGCGTACTGTTTAATATCATCCTGCGCTTTTTGGATGTCTTTGCTGAGTTTGCCGATTTCCTTTTGGGTTTTGGCAATTTCTGCTGCATCAGTCAAAGTCGCCAGGGTGATGTTAAGCGTAGCCAGTTTTTCAACAGCACTTGCTTGTGCAGGTTTGGCTGAGCTGGCAGGTTTAGCTGCTTCACTCTTCGCGCATACCGTAAACAGCTCGCAAATGAAGCCTTCGCCTGGTTTAGCGGCAACTGCGGGTTTTGCTTCAATGGCTGGTTCACCTTGCAACACTTTATTAGCTGCCTTGATAACCTCTGTAGGGTAGGTCATATTGGGTGAAACCATGACTAGTGCAATTGCTGCCGTTGCGCCTGTAATCATGCCCAGTATGATGCCGCCGGTGTTGCAACGTTTCCAGTATAAAGTCAGGAATACTGCAGGCAGGTTGCTGGAAGCAGCCACGGCAAAAGCCATACCTACCAGGTGCGCAACGTTCTGACCTTTAGCCATGATACCAATGACGATAGCCACTATGCCGACAATGACCGAAGCAATACGGGCAGCGTTGACTTGCTCTTTGGGAGTTGCACGGTCGCCGCGAATTACGCCGACATAAATGTCATGCGCCATTGCTGAGGCAGATGCCAATACCAGGCCGGCAACAACAGCAACGATAGTAGCAAACGCCACCGCAGATACAAAGGCGAGGAAGAAGTTACCCATAATGGAATCTGCACCACCACCCAGGTATTGAGCCAGAATAGGGGCGGCCATATTGCCACCCTTATCAAGCGCGCTGATATTCGCAGCACCTACATGCGTCGCTGCGCCTAAACCCAGGAATAAGGTGATCACATAAAAGCCGCCGATAATGGCCATCGCCCAAATAACTGATTTGCGGGCTTCTTGTGCGTTGGGGACGGTAAAGAATCGCATCAGTATATGGGGTAGTCCTGCAGTACCTAGTACCAATGCCATACCTAATGATATTTGGTCTATCGGATTTTTCAGGAACAAGCCAGGCTCCAGGAAGCGCTGCCCTAATTCTTCAGGGGTCATGCCAACCGCAGCATTACCCAATAGTTTGGCAACTTGTTTCTGCACACCTTCATTGTGTACCACACCATCCAGAAAAGCTGGCAGGGAGAAACCATAAGGTACCCAAACCAGTATTACCAGTACCAGTGATGCGATAACCAGCAGTGTAGCTTTAACGATTTGTACCCAGGTTGTTGCAACCATGCCACCGAATACAACATAGGCCAGCATCAGGATGCCTACACCGATGACCGAGACTTCATAATCAATACCAATCAGCGTTTTGATCAGTACGCCACCCCCAACCATTTGTGCGGTCAGGTAGAAAATTGATACGGTGATGGTGGAAATAGCAGCGACAGTTTTGGTCTTTTTTGGGTCATTGCGGAAAGCCAGAATGTCACCCAGGGTGTATTTGCCAATATTGCGGCAAGGTTCGGCGATAACGAGCAGCACAGTAATGTAGGCTACAAGAAAACCTACTGAATACATGAAGCCATCGTAACCATAAAGAGAAATCAGACCCGCTATACCAAGGAAAGAAGCGGCTGAAAGATAGTCACCTGCAATCGCCCAGCCATTTTGCATGCCGGAAATGCTGCGTCCTGCTGCATAAAACTCGGATGTAGTATGCGTTTTTTTTGCTGCCCAGTAAGTAATGCCAACTGTTAGCGCGATAATTACGCTAAATACGCCGAATGTCATGAACTTGTATTCATCAGCTACTGCACCTTCACCCGCCCAAGTGGCGGTGCTGAACATGGCTAATGCAGCCATGGAAAGCCATTTTTTCAGATTGTCAGTCAAATGCATGATTAGGATCCTATGTTGTGTGCGTCATCAATGATTTCTTGAGCCATGCTGTCAAATTCAGCATTAGCGCGGCGCGAATAAATAACAGCAATGAACCATGCAACCACAAATTCAGAGAGTGCGAAGAGGATGCCAATATTGACTGGTCCCCATACTTTAATCTTGAAAATGTCGGTGTAATAAGCAGCGCCGACAGGTAATAGGAAGTAGTAAATTATAGAAAAAATCATCAGGCTCCACAGAAAAAATGTCTTCTTCCGGTGCAGGGCTTGAAAACGTGGGTCAGCATCAATTGCGCGCCAGTTCATTGCAGGTGTGGTCATTGTGACTCCTTAAGTGTTAGTGAGCTTCGTGCAGAGGTGATGTCGCCTGTTATTGTTATTTTCAGTATTGTATAAGGAATCTTGTCATGACATGTTATTTTTTGCGATACGGCGCTGCCATAAAACATACACAGTGATGGTGATGATGACGGCGATAATCAGGCCGATAATCAGGATATGTAAGTATTCATTGATTAAGCCCATGTTGTCGCCAATGAAATAGCCAATGAGTGTCAGCGTGGTTGCCCATATGCCTGCGCCTAGTAATGTGTATATGGCAAATGCTGCTGGGTTCATGCGGGCGAGTCCTGCGGGAAGGGAAATCAAGTGACGAATGCCGGGAATCAAACGTCCGGTGAAAGTCGAAATTTTGCCATGGCGAGCAAAGAACTCATCGGTTTTGTGGAGTAGTGGTGGGCGCACAAAAAAGTATTTGCCCCAGCGTTCTAAAAAGGGCCGGCCGACCCATAACGCAAATGCGTAGTTAATTGATGCGCCGACCAGGCTGCCTGTCGTCGCAGAAATGATAACCAGCGCCAGATTCATTTTTCCTTGGAATGCTAAATATCCAGCGGGGATGACAACTAGTTCGGAGGGGATAGGGAGAACGGTTGATTCCAGCGCCATCAGGATAAATATGCCTGCATAGCCCCAGCTGTGTACGGTGGCGAGTAGCCAGTTAATCATTTCATGTAGCATGGTATTCCTTAAGCAGTGATGCGTGTTTGCCAGACTTTGGCGGTCATCTTGAGGGAGCGTTCATCAAGTTGAGTGTATTGATGATTATCGATTAGTAGTTTGCCGTTAATCCAGACATGGCTGACTTGTTCGCGCCCTGCACTATAAACCAGCGCAGAGGCAGGGTCAAAAGTAGGTAGGGTGTTGATTTGCGCTAAATCGATTGCGATAAGGTCGGCGTATTTGCCTGGGATGAGTGAACCAATTGTGTCATCCAAGCCTAATGCACGTGCGCCGTTGAGGGTTGCCATTTGCAATGCTTGATGAGCGGGTAATACGGACGCGTTTTGTGCTACGCCTTTGGCCAGAAGTGCTGCCAGGCGCATTTCACTAAACATGTCTAGTTTGTTGTTGCTGGCCACGCCATCCGTACCTATGCCTATATTTAATCCGTTTGCCGACATTGCTGCGACAGGTGCGAAACCGCTGGCAAGTTTAAGATTAGAAGCTGGGCAGTGCGCGATATGACAGCCGTGTTGTGCGAGTAATGCGATTTCTTCTGTGTTCATGTGTACAGCATGCACTGCGATCAGGCTGGGGCTGGTTAGTCCTAATTCATGCAAGCGGGCAAGGGGCCGTTGTTTGTACTGCGCTAAACTTTGGGTGATTTCATCTGTAGTTTCGTGCAGGTGAACGTGTATGGGTAAATCAAGTTGATTAGCCAGGGTATTGATTTTTGCAAATGTACTGTCGCTAACCGTATAGGGTGCGTGTGGTGCAAGCGTGAAGCTCAGCAGTGATTCATGCTGCCAATGATCGCGCATAGCGCAACCTTTGGCCAGATAGTCGTCAGCATCACTCGCATAGGCAGTCGGGAATTCTATTACCACCATCCCCATCGCCGCGCGCATCCCTGAGTTAACTGCGGCTTCTGCAACGGCTTCAGGGAAAAAATACATATCGTTAAAGCAGGTTGTGCCGCCTTTGAGCATCTCTGCGCATGCCAGTCGCGCACCATCACGTACAAATTCGGTAGAGACATGGCGAGCCTCGGCTGGCCAGATATGTCCTTTTAGCCATTCCATCAGCGGCAAGTCATCAGCATAGCCACGTAATAACGTCATTGCCGCATGCGTGTGTAAATTGACCAGACCTGGCATGAGTACATGGTCGGTAAGTTGATGGTAATTATCTGCAACAAATTGCTGCCGAGCTTCGCTAGTTGGCAGGATAGCAACTATTCGCCCACCATCAATCGCAATGCTGTGGTCATGCAATACAGTGTTGGCAGGTTCAATAGGGATAATCCAGCGGGCAGTGATAAGCGTGTCGATGGCGGTTGGGTTAGGCATAAAATCAGCGGTACAGGGGAGATAGCCTCACTATAATTGACGTTAAGACAGGCGACAAGTACTCAGCTGTTTCAATGCGCCCCTCGACCGTGCTAGAATCACGGGATTATTCGTTCCTATAAAAATCATTACGCAATGGAATCATTCGCTAAAGAAACGCTACCCGTCAGCCTTGAAGATGAAATGCGCCGTTCCTATCTCGATTACGCGATGAGCGTGATTGTGGGGCGTGCCTTACCTGATGTTCGTGATGGTTTGAAACCCGTGCATAGACGCGTGTTGTTCGCAATGCATGAGTTGTCTAACGATTGGAATAAAGCTTATAAAAAATCGGCGCGTATCGTCGGTGACGTGATCGGTAAATATCACCCACACGGCGATACCGCTGTGTATGACACCATCGTTCGTATGGCACAGGATTTCTCTTTGCGTTATCCGTTGGTCGACGGTCAGGGTAACTTTGGTTCGGTGGACGGCGATAATGCGGCAGCAATGCGTTATACCGAAATCCGTATGTCCAAGATTGCGCACGAGTTGTTGGCGGATCTGGATAAGGAAACGGTGGATTTCGGTCCTAACTATGACGGTTCCGAACATGAGCCGCTGATATTCCCTGCGAAAATTCCTAACCTGTTAATTAATGGTTCATCGGGTATTGCGGTGGGTATGGCAACGAATATCCCTCCACATAACTTATCTGATGTATGTGATGCCTGTTTAACCTTGCTGCATGAACCAGACACGGATATTGAGGCTTTGATTGATATCGTTAAGGCGCCTGATTTCCCTACCGCAGGTATAATCTATGGTCTGACGGGTGTACGTGATGGCTATCGTACTGGCCGTGGCCGAGTGGTGATTCGTTCCCGTACTCACTTTGAAGATATGGACAAGCAAGGTAATCGCCAGGCGATTATTGTTGATGAGCTGCCATACCAGGTTAATAAAGCCAATTTGCTGATTAAAATTGGTGAGCTGGTACGCGAGAAAAAAATCGAAGGTATTTCTGATCTGCGTGATGAATCCGATAAATCGGGTATGCGCATGGTTATCGAGCTTAAACGCGGTGAAGTAGCTGAGGTGGTGTTAAATAACCTCTACAAACAGACTCAACTGCAAGACAGTTTTGGTATGAACATGGTGGCACTGGTGGATAACCAGCCGCGCTTGCTTAACCTTAAACAAATGTTGTCGGCTTTCTTGCGCCATCGTCGTGAAGTGGTGACGCGTCGTACCGTATTCGAACTGAAAAAGGCACGCGAACGTGGTCATATTTTAGAAGGTCTGGCGGTTGCGCTGTCTAACGTGGACGACATTATCGCGCTGATTAAAGCTGCGCCTACGCCAGCAGTGGCGAAAGAAAGTCTGATGGGTCAGACTTGGCGCTCGCAGTTGGTTGAGGAAATGCTGTCACGCGCGGTTGCCGATGTGAATGCATTCCGTCCTGAAGGTTTGGCTGTAGAGTTTGGCTTCTCGGATTCTGGTTATCGTTTGTCAGATGCGCAAGCACAAGCGATATTAGAGCTACGCTTGCAGCGTTTGACTGGGCTGGAACAAGATAAAATACTTAACGAATACAAGGAAGTGGTCGCCAAGATCGCTGATTTGCTGGATATTCTGGCGCGTCCAGAGCGGGTGACAGCGATTATTAACGACGAAATCAACTTGGTAAAACAGCAGTTCGGAGACAAACGTCGTTCTGAAATTGTTGCCTTCGCCCAAGACTTGAGCCGTGAGGATTTGATTACGCCACAAGACATGGTGGTGACATTGTCACACGGCGGTTACATGAAATCGCAACCGCTAGATGACTATCGTGCGCAAAAACGCGGCGGTCGTGGTAAGTCCGCAGCACCTACCAAAGATGATGACTTTATCGAACGCCTGTTCATTGCGAATAGCCATGATTACATCTTGTGCTTCTCTAACTTTGGCCGCGTGTATTGGGTTAAAGTTTACGAAGTGCCACAAGGTAGCCGTATTTCACGTGGCAAGCCAATAGTGAACTTGCTGTCTATGTCTGAAGGTGAAAAGATTAACGCTATCTTGCCAGTTAAAGCGTTTGTTGATAATCGTTACATCTTTATGGCAACTGCGTATGGCGTAGTGAAGAAAACTGCTTTGTCTGAATTCGGTAACCCACGTCGCGCAGGTATTATTGCGGTAGGCCTGGATGAGGGCGATTATCTGGTCGGTGTCGATATTACCGAGGGCAGCCATGATGTAATGTTGTTCTCCGATGGTGGTAAAGCGGTACGTTTTGACGAGAACGATGTGCGTTCTATGGGCCGTGGTGCTCGTGGTGTCCGTGGCATGAAACTGGCACCAGGGCAAAAAGTGATTTCTCTGCTGGTTGCTGAAAATGAGCAGCAATCCGTGCTGACGGCGACTGAAAACGGCTATGGTAAACGTACCAATATTGCTGAATACACACGTCATGGTCGTGGTACGCAAGGTATGATCGCTATTCAAACCACTAAGCGTAATGGTCGTGTGGTGGCAGCAACCCTGGTTGATCCTGATGATGAAATCATGCTGATTACCGACGGTGGCGTATTGATCCGTACCCGTGTCAAGGAAATGCGCGAAATGGGTCGTGCAACTCAAGGTGTAACCTTGATTAACCTCGATGACGGTCAAAAACTCATCGGCGTAGAGCGCGTAATGGAACGTGAAGACGATGATGCGTTGCCTGAAGTTGATCCTAATGGTCAGCTGGATTTGTAATCTATTGTATTAACATTCACTGAGGAAAGTGATGAGCACTATTTATAATTTCAGCGCAGGACCCGCAGTATTGCCCAAGTCCGTGTTGGAACAGGCGCGGGATGAAATGCTGGATTGGCATGGCTCAGGTATGTCCATCATGGAAATGAGCCATCGCGGTAAAGAGTTCACTGCAATCGCGCATCAAGCTGAATCTGATTTGCGTGAGCTGTTAACGATACCTGCAAATTATAAGGTGCTGTTTCTACAAGGTGGGGCAACGGCGCAATTTGCCATGGTTCCCATGAATTTGTTGCGTGGCAAAGTCGGTGCTGATTATATCGACACGGGTATATGGTCGGAAAAGGCGATCAAGGAAGCGCGACGTTATGCGCAGGTCAATGTGGCTGCCAGTAGTGCTGACAAGGCTTACACTTATGCACCCGCACAAGCCGTTTGGCGACTGGATAGTAATGCTGCATACGTACATTACACGCCGAATGAAACCATAGGCGGGGTAGAATTCCACTGGACGCCTGAAGTGGGCGATGTGCCGTTAGTGGCTGATATGTCGTCCAACATTTTATCCAAGCCTATAGATGTCAGTCGCTTTGGAGTGATATACGCTGGCGCACAGAAAAATATTGGTCCTGCAGGTTTGACCATCGCCATCGTGCGTGAAGATCTAATGGGTGATGCGATGCCGCGTACGCCGACTTTATATGATTATAAAGTGCAGGCTGATCACGGTTCTATGTATAACACACCACCGACTTATGCAATGTATATTGCGGGTCTGGTGTTTCAGTTGTTAAAACGCGAGGGCGGTTTGGCAGCAATGGAACAGCGTAATATTGCCAAAGCCAAATTACTATATGATTATTTGGACGCCAGCGATTTTTATCATAATCCTGTTGCACCTGAAAACCGTTCGCGCATGAATGTACCGTTTACCTTGAGTAATCCCGCATTAGATACGGCTTTCTTGCAGGGCGCCCAGCAGCAAGGTTTGTTGCAGTTGAAGGGTCATGCGTTAGTGGGTGGGATGCGTGCTTCTATTTACAATGCAATGCCGCTGGAAGGCGTGCAAGCGTTAGTCAATTACATGCAAGATTTTGTGAAGAAACAGGGCTGATATGGCAGAAGATATACAAGCTATACGCATGCAGATTGATGCAATTGATGAACAGGTGCTTGCACTGATTAATCAACGTGCGCAGCATGCGCAAACTATCGGCCGTCTGAAAAATGGTACGGTATACCGTCCAGAGCGTGAAGCACAGGTCCTGCGTCGGATTAAAGATTTGAATACAGGACCATTGGCAGATGAAACTGCTGCGCGTTTATTCCGGGAAATCATGTCGGCATGCTTGGCATTAGAGAAGCCTTTGTCTGTGGCCTATTTAGGTCCGCAAGGTACATTTAGTCAAGCTGCAGCGGTTAAGCAGTTTGGTCATGCCGCGAGCACAATGCCATGTGCTTCGATAGATGAAGTGTTCCGTGCAGTGAATGCAGGTGCCGCGGATTATGGCATCGTACCGGTTGAAAACTCTACCGAAGGTGCGGTGAATCGCACGCTGGATTTGTTGCAAGACACCCCGCTTAAAATTTGTGGTGAAGTCGATTTGCGTATCCATCATTATTTGTTGCGTAAAATAGCGGGCCTGGATGATGTGAAAGTGGTTTATTCACATGGACAATCACTAGCGCAATGTCATGAGTGGCTCAATCGGCATCTGCCTGGCGTACCCAGAGTACAGGTTGCCAGTAACGCTGAGGCAGCGCAGATGGCTGCAGCGGATGAGTCAGCATTAGCCATAGCTGGTGATTTGGCGGCCGAAATTTATGATTTGCAGTGCCTGTTTGAGCACATCGAAGACGAACCCGATAATACGACCCGTTTTTTGGTGTTGGGTTTACATGATGCAGGCGTATCTGGGCACGATAAGACCTCGCTGTTAATGTCTGCACGGAATCTGCCTGGTGCAATTTTGGAACTTCTGCAGCCGTTTGCGCGTCATGGTGTTTCATTGACTAAACTGGAGTCGCGCCCGGCGCGCTCTGGCTTGTGGGAGTACGTGTTTTTTGTCGATGTGGAAGGGCACAGGGATGACCCCGCAGTCGCTGCTGCATTGCATGACTTAAAAGACAAGGCTGCTTTATTGAAATTATTGGGTTCTTACCCTATTGGTGTTTTGTAATGATGAATGTATGTGACTTGGCGCCTGATTACATCCGTGCCATTGCCCCTTACCAGCCGGGTAAGCCAATTGATGAATTGGCGCGTGAATTAGGTTTGGATGCGTCACGTATCGTGAAGTTGGCGTCTAACGAAAATCCATTGGGCGCAAGTCCAAAAGCCTTGTTTGCTATTGATGCTGCGATGGATACTCTGGCGCGTTATCCTGATGGCAGCGGTTTTGATTTGAAAGCGGCTCTAGCTGCGAAGTTGAATGTGGATACGGCACAAATTGTGTTGGGAAATGGTTCCAACGATGTGCTGGAAATGGCGGCGCGGGCATTTTTGTCACCTGCGACTTCAGCGGTTTTTTCTGAGCATGCGTTTGCCGTTTATCCATTGGCGACGCTGGCAGTTGGCGCAACTGGGATTGCCGCGCCCGCACGCGATTACGGGCATGATTTGGCTGCAATGTTAGCAGCGATACGTGCTGATACACGCATGGTATTTATAGCTAATCCGAATAATCCTACTGGTACATTGCTAAGTAATGCCGATATTCTGGCGTTTTTAGAACAGGTGCCAAGCCAGGTAGTTGTCGTGCTGGATGAGGCGTATGGCGAATATTTGCCGTCAGAGCTACAATCGGATGCATTGACTTGGTTAGCACGCTTTCCTAATTTGATCGTGACCCGTACTTTTTCTAAAGCCTATGGCTTGGCGGGTTTGCGTGTGGGTTATGCGTTAGCAAGTGCAGCGGTGGCAGATATGCTAAACCGTGTGCGTCAACCGTTTAACGTAAACAGTTTAGCGCTGGTTGCTGCAACTGCGGCGCTGAATGATGATGAGTTTATTGCACGTAGTTATGCGCTAAATCAACTCGGTATGCGCCAATTGACACAAGGCTTACGTTTGCTGGGTATAGACTATATTCCATCGTATGCCAATTTCTTGGCGATACGCATAGGCAATGCGACAGCGATGTACCGACGCTTACTCGAACACGGCGTTATCGTAAGACCCATAGGCAACTATGCCATGCCAGAATATTTGCGTGTCAGCATAGGGCTGGCAGCAGAGAACAACCAATTTTTACAAGCGTTAGAAGACGCTATTAAGGACTAAATATGATAATCGTAATGAGCCCAGGTGCAACCGAACAACACATAGATGGCGTTGTGAAAAAAATCAAGGAATACGGCTGCGAAGCGAATATTTCGCGTGGTGTAGAGCGCACCATTATTGGTGCGATAGGTGATGAGCGCGCGATAGATCAAGAGCTTATCGATGCATTGCCAGGCGTGGAACAATCCATGCATGTGGTTAAACCTTACAAAATCGTTGCGCGTGAATGGCATAAAGAAAACACTATAGTCGATATTAAAGGCGTGCCATTAGGCGGCAATACAGTACAGGTAATTGCTGGACCATGTTCTGTTGAAACGCAGCAACAAATGGATGATTCTGCAAAGTATGTTAAAGAGGCAGGTTGTCGCTTAATGCGTGGTGGTGCGTTCAAGCCACGCACCAGTCCTTATTCATTCCAGGGTAAGGGTGTAGAAGGTCTGGAAATGTTCCGTAAAGCGGCTGATGCACAGGGCTTGCCTATCGTTACCGAGTTAATGGACGTGCGTATGCTGGATACGTTCATGGAATGGGACGTGGATGTCATTCAGATCGGCACACGTAACATGCAAAACTTTGATTTGCTAAAAGAAGTCGGGCGCGTTAAAAAGCCTGTCATTTTGAAACGCGGCATGTCCGCAACTATTTCAGAATGGCTGATGGCTGCGGAATACATCGCAGCAGCAGGTAACCACAATATTATTTTCTGTGAACGTGGTATTCGTACCTTTGAAACATACTACCGCAATGTGCTGGATGTCACTGCGATACCAGTATTGAAAAAAGAAACACATTTACCTGTTATTGTTGACCCATCTCATGCTGGTGGTAAAGCCTGGATGGTGCCTGCACTGTCTCGCGCAGCAATTGCCGCGGGTGCTGATGGTCTGCTGGTGGAAATGCACCCAACACCTTGTGAGGCATGGTGTGATGCTGATCAGGCGTTAACGCCTGGTGAGTTAAAAACACTGATGGCTGAACTGGGTGGTATTGCGAAGATTTTAGGGCGCGATATTTAAGGTTTAGTGTAAAGTTGTTTAGATGAAATTAAATGGGCTGCTATTTGGCAGCCTGTTTTTTTGGTGAGGCTTCATGACACAAATTCTATATAAAAAACTTGCTGTTTTCGGTGTTGGACTCATCGGTGGTTCGTTGGCACTGGCTTTGAAACAGGCTGGCGTGGTAGGTGAGATTGTAGGCGTAGGACGTAGTCATACCAACCTCGAACAGGCACTGGCTTTAGGTATTATTGATCGCATTGCACTGGATGCAGTCGACGCCGTACATGATGCTGATGTCGTGGTGTTGGCAGTGCCCGTGGGGCAGATGGCGGTGATTATGCAGGTTATTGCACCGCATTTGCCTGCACATACTATTGTTACTGATGCAGGCAGTACCAAGCAGGATGTAGTGGCGTTGATGCAGCAATATTTGCCACAGCAATTAAGTCGCTGCGTACCTGCGCATCCGATTGCAGGTGCAGAATTAAGTGGCGCGACGGCAGCGCGGGCAGATTTGTATCAAGGTAAGAACCTTGTCTTGACTGCCCTGCCAGAGACTACAGATGAAGCGGTGCAGCGTGTGCGCAAGATGTGGCAGTTGTGTGGTGCAAAAGTCAGCACCATGCACGCGGCCGAGCACGATGCGATTTTTGCGACGGTGAGTCATTTACCGCATTTATTGGCGTATGCGCTGGTTGATATGATAGTTCAGCGAGATAACGCTGATGTGCTGTTTAATTTTGCCGCCAGTGGTTTCCGTGATTTCACGCGCATTGCCGCCAGTAGCCCTGAAATGTGGCGGGATATTGCACTGGCAAATCAAGTTGCGCTCATCGCTGAGCTAGATGCTTATCAAGCGAAATTGAATCAGTTGCGTGATGCTTTGGCGTCTGGCAATGGTGAGATTCTGACCGAAATTTTCGGTCGTGCACAGGCAGCTCGACAGGCATGGCAAGCACGGTTGGTCTAGGTTTTTTGATGAAGCTATTCCGTGTTAAATTACCTGAATAGATAAGACAGTTAAATAATTTACAACACCACATATTCGTTTCAACTTCTGGTATTTGGCTTGCTTGTCATTATTGGTGCATTTTCTGGTTTGTGCACTATTTAGGTGCTTAACCACTGATATTGATTTATTACGGGTAGCAGTAATCGTTTGATATTAATGCGTTAAATTTTTGGCACATAATTTGCTATATAGTTTACAGAGAGGTGCGGTTGTTACTGCAGCCTTTGTCACTAGGGCATCTAGGGTTCCGATCCCAGCAATGGGGTGTCTGGTCCGAGAGTTGTCCGGTCTCAGATAACTGAGATTCCACGGAGGGATAAAAGCCCGGGAGGTTGCGATCAGTTTTCGCTTCAGCCTCTCGCTATTTTAACTTTCAAGGAGTCGCAGTTATGTCATTACAACGCTGGTTCGGCCACATGCTGAGCGTATTTCCTCTGCCGTTAATCAAGCGCTAGGGGTTGATATGTCAGCGACTAAGCGAAATTCCTCATTAACATCAGTACGCAAGCGCAAGTTGTGGACCATTCGTGGCCATTTGAACCACAGAGAATTCCTGTTTTTCGCTGCAGTAGGCATGATCGTGCCATTCATTGGCTGGTGGTTAATGGCCAATAGCGGAATAATGGATAAGGTATTTCTACCTAGTCCCATGGATGTGCTGACACGGATTTATCACTGGTATGAAGATGATGACCTGATGGGTGATGCCTGGATCAGTATCTATCGCGTCACCGTTGGCTTCCTGATGTCCGCAATTCTCGCCGTGCCACTGGGAGTAATGATAGGCACTTATCGTCCCATGCAAGCACTGTTCGAGCCATTGACAGATTTTATTCGTTATATGCCTGCGGTCGCATTCATTCCCTTGGTCATGTTGTGGGTAGGTATAGATGAAGGTTCGAAAATCGCCATTATCTGGATAGGTACGTTTTTCCAGATGGTATTGATGGTCGCTGAAGATATCCGTCGTGTGCCGATGGCACAAATTGAAGCTGCCCAGACTATGGGTGCTGGCAGTGAAGAGATCGTGGCGATGGTGATACTGCAGTCTGCCAAGCCAGCTTTGCTCGATACCATGCGCATTACCATGGGCTGGGCCTGGACTTATCTGGTGGTGGCGGAAATGGTGGCTGCGAACTCGGGACTGGGTTACGCCATCCTTAAAGCGCAACGCTTTCTGCAAACTGACAAAATTTTCGCGGGCATTATTCTGATTGGACTGATTGGTCTGATCATGGATCAATTGTTCCGCCTTGCGCATCGTAAGAGCTTCCCCTGGCTGTATAACAAATAGGTGCATCTCATGGATAACAAAATACAAATCAATTCAGCAGGTAAGATTTTTACCACGGACAAGCAGGATGTAGTGGCGTTGCAAGACGTTAATTTGTCCGTTGGTGCCAATGAGTTCATTACCTTTGTCGGCGCATCAGGCTGCGGCAAATCCACCTTGTTACGTTGTATCGGTGGCTTGGAAACGCTTAGTTCAGGCGAAATCACCGTGAATGGTTGCGCAGTGCAGGGCCCGGGTGTGGACAGGGCGATGGTATTTCAGAATTACAGCCTGTATCCGTGGCTATCTGTGGTCGATAACATCAAATTTAGCCGCCGTTTGAAAGTAAATCGTGAAGGGGCGACTTCTGCTGAAGTTGAAGTGGCGTCAGGTCGCGCTGATGCACTGCTGTCGCTGATGGGCTTGGCGCACGCTGCCAAGGCTTATCCTAATCAGCTTTCTGGCGGCATGCAGCAACGTGTAGCAATAGCGCGTGCCTTATTGCCTAAGCCGGAGATTTTGCTGATGGATGAGCCATTTGGCGCGCTGGATGCACAGACGCGGGAAGTCATGCACGATCTGATCCTGCATCTGTTCAACCTGGAAAAGACCACCATCGTGTTCGTGACTCACGATGTGGAAGAAGCTATTTATCTGGGGCAACGTGTCGTGCTGATGGCGCCGCGCCCAGGGCGTATTGATACCATTTACGAAGTGCCACTGCCGGATAAGCGCAATCAGGAGATGAAACTGTCACCAGAATTTATTGCGTTGAAAAAAGAAATTCTGACCCGCATTCGGGAAACGTCCGGCATGCATACGGATCAGGATTTGCTGGAGCGCATGACCCGGCAAGCCGAAGATAGCGAAGCGGTTTAGATTTGAGTGTTAACTTTAGCATAAGAGGATAAAACTATGAAAGCAATGACAACAGCATTCAACCCCGATAGTGTGATGTGGGAAGAAGTCATTCCTGGCGGCGCACATTGGTCATTCAATGTGAAGCGCGGTACTACTTTGCGCGTGACCGATATTGAAGGTGGCGCCAATCTGTCAGTGTTGTTTTACAACCAGGATGAAAAACTGGAGCGCTATAACATGGCCGATACGCTCAAGGCGCAACATACCGCGCACCTGACCAAGGGCTTTGTGTGTTACTCGGACATGGGCCGCGTGCTGTGTTCCATCACCGAGGATAGCTGTGGCTGGCATGACACCGTATGCGGCATGACGGACGCTGCTCAGGTATTGGCCAAATACGGCGAAGCGCGTTACCAGACCCACTTGAATGCGATGTATCGCAATGGCCGTGACAGCTTTTTAATCGAGCTCGGCAAGTGGGGCCTGGGCAAGCGTGACATTGTGGCAAATATCAATCTGTTCAGTAAAGTCAGTGCTGATGACGCGGGTAACTTGACGTTCGTGCCTGATAACTCGGTAGCAGGGGACTTTATTGATCTGCGCTTTGAAATGGATACGCTGGTTGTACTTGCCGCTACCCAGCACCCACTGGATCCGAATCCACAATATCAGCCTAAGCCGGTAAAGCTCACTGCATGGCATTCTGAATTGCCTGGTGCTGATGATTATTGCCGCAATTTCCGTCCGGAAAACCAGCGCGGTTTCTATAACACTGAATTGTTGTACCGTTGAGAGGGAGTCTAAGATGGCTATCGTAGAAAGTAAATTTGATCCTAAAGACGCGGTGTACGACGAAATCGTGCCTGCAGGCGAACCATGGTTGCATGAGGTCAAAAAAGGGCAAACATTTCGTATCCTTGATCTGGAAGGTAATCAGGCAGTTGATACATTGTTCTATAACGCACATGAGTCCACTGACCGTTACAGCGCGGTTGATACCATACGCGCGCAGGGCAATCTCTATCTGACCGCTGGCTCCAAGTTATTGTCCAGTGAGGGTAACGTGCTGGTAACCATTACTGCGGATACCTGTGGTCGCCACGACACGCTGGGTGGTGCTTGCGCAGCAGAAAGTAATAGCGTGCGCTATGAAACTGGCAAGAAGTTCATGCACAGCTGCCGTGACAGCTTTTTGCATGCACTGGGCCACTGTGATTGCCATATGGATAAGCGTGACCTGACCAGCAACGTCAACTTTTTTATGAACGTGCCCGTGACCCCAGAAGGCAAGCTGACGTTTGAAGATGGTATTTCCGCTCCAGGTAAATACGTGGAAATGCAAGCCGAGATGGATGTGATGGTGCTGATTTCTAACTGCCCGCAGTTGAATAACCCATGTAATGGCTATAACCCTACACCAGTTCAGTTGCTGATCTGGAATTGAGATGGCTGCAGGACGACCTGCAATAACAAAAATAATGATGGGACGACCCGTCATGGAAATGGGAAAAAGATCATGTTTGATAAAGTACTGATAGCCAATCGCGGTGCCATTGCCTGCCGTATCATCCGCACTTTGAAAAAGCTGGGGATACGCTCGGTCGCCGTTTATTCGGAAGCCGATGCTCATTCATTGCATGTGGCGCAAGCGGATGAAGCCGTGTGTATAGGACCCGCGCCAGCTGCTGAGAGTTACCTGCTCGCTGACAAGATATTGGAAGTCGCCAAACAGACAGGCGCACAAGCTATCCATCCTGGTTATGGTTTCTTGTCTGAAAACGCTGCTTTTGCCGAATCATGTGCAGCATCGGGTGTGGTTTTTATCGGCCCGACACCAGATCAGATGCGGCGTTTTGGTCTCAAGCATACGGCCCGAGAAATCGCCGAGCAGAATCAGGTGCCGTTGCTACCAGGCAGCGGACTGCTGGCTGATGCGGGTCATGCACAAGCCGAAGCAGCGCGCATAGGTTACCCCGTCATGCTTAAAAGTACCGCAGGTGGTGGCGGTATCGGCATGCGCCTGATCTGGAGTGCAGATGAGCTGGTAGAAGCATTTCAGTCGGTAGCGCGTCTTGCTAGTGCTAACTTCAAGGACGCGGGCATCTATCTGGAAAAATACGTCGAACAGGCACGCCATATCGAAGTGCAGATATTCGGCGATGGCAAGGGCAATGTGGTTGCACTGGGCGAGCGCGATTGCTCGGTACAACGTCGCAACCAGAAAGTGATAGAAGAAACCCCGGCACCAGGTCTGACGGATGCACAACGTGCGCGTTTGCTGGCAACGGCGGTACAACTGGGCAAGGCGGTCAGTTATCAGTCTGCGGGTACGGTTGAGTTTGTTTATGATGCGCAGAATGGTGAATTTTACTTCCTCGAAGTGAATACACGTCTGCAGGTAGAGCATGGTGTTACCGAGCAGGTAACGGGTATAGATCTGGTGGAATGGATGGTACGTCAGGCTGCGGATGATCTGCCAGCACTGGACAGCATGACCATCACCCCCCGTGGCGCGTCTATCCAGGTGCGCTTGTATGCCGAAGACCCAGGCAAGAATTTTCAGCCATCCAGCGGCGTGCTGACGGAAGCAGTTTTCCCAGACAGCGCCCGTGTTGACACTTGGGTAGAGCGGGGAAGCACGATACCACCGTTCTATGATCCGATGGTGGCAAAAATCATCGTCACTGCTGATGATAGAGCACAGGCGATTGCCAAGATGCAAGGCGCGCTGGATGACACTCGTATAGCGGGTATTGAATGCAATCTGGATTACCTGCGTCAGATTATCCGTGATCATGTGTTTGTTGAAGGTAAACAGACCACGCGCTACCTGAATGCATTGCATTATCTGGCTGCGACTATCGATGTGCTGGAGCCCGGCGTGCAGAGCAGTATTCAGGATTATCCTGGGCGCCAGGGTTACTGGGACGTGGGCGTGCCGCCTTCAGGGCCGATGGACGCGCTGGCATTCCGTTTGGGTAACCGCTTGCTCGGCAATACGGATAATGCCGCCGGCTTGGAATTGACGGTGGCTGGTCCGACACTGCGCTTTAACCGTGACAGCGTGATAGCGCTGACGGGTGCAGCTATGACTGCGGAACTGGATGGCATGGCGCTGTCATTCTGGCGCGCGCTGCCAGTAAAGGCCGGTAGCGTGTTGCGTCTGGGCAGCATACAGGGCGACGGCTGTCGTAGTTATCTGACCGTGGGGGGTGGTTTTGACGTGCCGGATTATCTGGGTAGTAAATCGACATTTACTCTGGGGCAGTTCGGCGGGCATGCAGGCCGTACATTAAGGGTAGGCGATGTGTTGCATCTGGGGGCTGCGCCAGTTGCTGCGCAAGCGGAGGTAGTACTGGATACCGCATTGGTGCCTGAGTATCACAGCCATTGGGACATCGGCGTGCTTTACGGTCCACATGGCGCACCGGATTTCTTTACTGATGCTGATATCGATATGTTCTTTTCCACCGACTGGGAAGTGCATTACAACTCCAGTCGTACCGGCGTGCGCCTGATCGGACCCAAACCACAATGGGCACGGACCGATGGCGGCGAGGCGGGCTTGCATCCTTCCAATATACACGATAATGCTTATGCTATTGGCGCGGTGGACTTTACGGGCGATATGCCAGTCATACTGGGGCCTGATGGCCCTAGTCTGGGTGGTTTTGTCTGCCCGGCAACCATCGTGCAGGCTGAATTGTGGAAAATGGGGCAGTTGCGTCCAGGCAATACCGTGCGCTTCAAGCGTATTGGACTGGATGAGGCTATGCAGCGTGAGCTGGCTCAGGACTCTGCTATCAAGACACTGGCAGCGACAGTAACAGCTGATGCTGATACTGCCGGCATGGCAACATCTACGCCAGTATTGCATCGTGTTGAAGAACAGGACGGCCAGGTTGCTGTGACCTATCGTCCTGCTGGTGACAAATACCTGCTGGTGGAATACGGTCCACTGGTGCTGGACATCAATCTGCGCTTCCGCGTGCACGCGCTGATGACCTGGCTGCAACAGAAGAATGTGCCTGGCATCATTGATCTGACTCCAGGAATTCGTTCGCTGCAGGTGCATTACAACAATCAGGTACTGCCACTGCCAAAATTGATGACTGCTCTGACCGAGGCGGAGTCTGCACTGGCTAATATCGAAGATCTGGTCGTGCCTGCGCGTATCGTGCATTTGCCATTGTCGTGGGATGACCCGTCCACTCGTCTGGCCATTGAAAAGTACATGCAGTCGGTGCGTAAGGATGCGCCATGGTGCCCAAGCAATATCGAGTTTATTCAGCGTATGAACGGGCTGGACAGCATCGAGCAGGTGAAAGAAATCGTATTCAATGCCAGCTATCTGGTGATGGGTCTGGGTGACGTCTATCTGGGCGCGCCAGTCGCCACGCCGCTGGATCCACGGCACAGGCTGGTGACCACCAAGTACAACCCAGCACGTACCTGGACACCGGAGAATGCGGTCGGCATCGGTGGCGCCTACATGTGCGTGTATGGCATGGAAGGCCCCGGCGGCTATCAGTTTGTCGGTCGCACCATACAGATGTGGAACCGTTATAAGCAGACTGCTGATTTCATCGACGGCAAGCCATGGCTGCTGCGTTTCTTTGACCAGATCCGTTTTTATCCAGTATCAGAAGATGAATTACTGAAACTGCGTGAAGATTTTGTCGCCGGTACGTTCAAGCTCAAGGTGGAAGAAACGACATTCAGCCTGCGCGAATACAACACATTCTTGCAAGATAACGATGCCGATATCGCTGCGTTTCGGGAAAAGCAGCAGATCGCTTTCAATGCAGAGCGTGAGCGCTGGAAGGCAAACGGTCAGGCCGATTATGCCTCTGATGCCACTGTTGCTGAAGCGTCAACCGATAGCGAACTTGATTTGCCGCCTAACAGCCGTGCTGTAGCAGGCCATGTGGCTGGGAATATCTGGAAGATAGAAGTAGCCGAGGGCGATATGGTTGAGGCAGGCGACACCTTGCTGATTATCGAATCCATGAAGATGGAAATCAACGTGGTTGCACCATCTGCTGGCAAAGTAATACGCCTGTACTGTCGTGAAGGTAGTCAGATATCGGCAGGTCAAGACTTACTGGTGATACAGGGGGAATAATATGGAAAATTTGAGTCTGGATATTGCTAATCTGCGCGCGCTTTATAGCAGTGGTGCGTTGACACCGCGTGCTCTGATCGACGTGGTGCAGGCACGTACTGCCGGGAATAATGAAGACCATGCCTGGATCTATCAGCTTTCGGCAGAGCAGCTATACGCTTATGCAGATGCACTGGCCGATAAGGATCCCGCACAGTTGCCGCTGTATGGCATACCGTTCGCGATCAAGGATAATATTGATCTGGCAGGCGTGCCGACCACAGCGGCGTGTCCGGAATTTGCCTATACGCCTGAGCAAAGTGCCGCAGTCGTGCAACGGTTGATTGATGCTGGTGCTATTCCTATTGGAAAAACCAATCTGGATCAGTTTGCAACTGGGCTTAATGGTACCCGATCGCCTTACGGCGCCTGTCGTAATGCGTTTGATCCGGAATATATCTCTGGCGGTTCCAGTGCTGGTTCAGCAGTTTCCGTTGCTAAAGGCTGGGTCAGTTTCAGTCTGGGAACTGATACCGCCGGCTCAGGACGAGTGCCTGCAGCATTCAATAATCTGGTCGGGCATAAACCTACCTGTGGCTGGCTATCGACGACTGGGATGTTGCCAGCTTGCCGTTCGCTGGATGTGGTATCTGTATTTGCGCTGACTGCAGAAGATGCGGAAAGAGTAGTAGCGGCTGCAGCCAGTGCCGATGAAACCGATATTTATTCACGCAAAGTTGAAGCGCATGGTTTCGATTTTGGCAGGGCAGCAACATTTCATTTCGGTGTGCCGCGCGCAGAACAGTTGCGGTTTTTCGGTAATACCGAAGCCGAACGGCTGTTTGGTGAAGCAGTGGCGCGATTGCAGGCTTTGGGTGGGCAGGCGGTAGAGATTGATCTGGATCCTTTTCTGGAAGCGGCGCGATTGCTATACGATGGCCCATGGGTGGCGGAGCGCTATGTAGCACTCAAGGATTTCTTTGATGCACATGCCGACAAAGTGTTTCCACCCGTGCGAGAAATCATCGGCGGTGCAGCACGCTATTCCGCAGCGGATGCTTTTGCCGGCCAATACCGTTTGCGTGAACTGAAGCAGCAGGCTAATAAGGTTTGGGACGTAGTGGACTGTCTGATAACGCCGACGGCAGGAACGATATACACCATCGCTGAGATGCAGGCCGACCCGATCAAGTTAAACTCAAATCTTGGTTATTACACCAACTTCATGAATCTGTTTGATTATGTTGCGGTGTCAGTGCCTGCCGGATTCCAGCAGGATGGTCTGCCATTTGGCGTAACACTGGTCGCACCTGCCCATCAGGATGCGCCATTGCTGCATCTGGCAGCGCGTTGCCAGCGGGCAGTGGCAACGCCGTTAGGGGCAACTGGCATCGCTCAGCCAGTACCTGCAGAATTACCAGCGTTATTGCCATCGGGACAGATACGCGTTGCCGTATGTGGTGCACATTTATCCGGCTTACCGTTGAACTGGCAGCTCACTCAGCGTGGCGCACGATTGGTGCAGACTACGACCAGTTCACCAGACTACAAATTCTATGCGTTACCTGGCGGACCTCCATATCGTCCTGGCATGGTACGCGTCAAACCGGGCGAGCAGGGTGGCGCAATTGCTGTTGAGGTATGGGAAATGCCTGCACGCGAATTCGGTTCATTTGTCGCTGGGATACCTGCGCCATTAGGCATAGGTACGATTACGCTGGCGAATGGCGAATCAGTATTAAGCTTTGTCTGCGAAAGTTATGCGGTAGTGGATGCAGTGGATATTACTCATTTGGGTAACTGGCGCGAGTATCTGAATACAAAATAAATGTTGCCGTGCTGCATATGCGGTTCTTACTTTAAGTTGCGAAAGGGAGCGAAACAATGACTGTACTTACTCAGCCGGCAAATATTGGCTATGATGTTGAAGCATTGGCTGCTGCTGGCGTGGAATTCATGCTGGCCAGCTATGTGGATATCCATGGCGTATCCAAATCCAAAATGGTACCGATCGCTCATTACAAGCGCATGATGTCTGGTTCCGAGTTATGCACGGGTGCAGCGCTGGAAGGTGTGCCGCAGGATGTCAGTGATGAGGAAGTTGCTTCTCATCCTGATCCTGCTTCGTGCAAAATTCTGCCGTGGGATAAGGAAATTGCCTGGTTTGCCAGTGACTTATGGACGAAAGGTAAACCATTCTCGGCGTGTAGTCGCACCATACTTAAAAATGTAGTGGCCAAGGCAGATGCCATGGGCTATCGCATGAATCTCGGCATGGAAGCTGAATTTTTTGTGCTGAAAGATGACCCGGATGGTGGCTACTCACCGCTGTCGACGCGCAATCATCTGGAAAAACCTGCATACGACGTGGCGCGGTTGCTGGATAACATGGACTGGATGCGCGAACTGGTCAAATCCATGAACCAGTTTGGCTGGGACGTGTATTCGCTGGATCATGAAGATGGTATCGGTCAATTTGAAATTGATTTCAAATATTTTGATGCGCTCACCATGGCGGATAACTTTGTATTCTTCCGCCTGATGGCGAATGAAATTGCGCGCCGTCATGGTGGTTTCGCAAGCTTCATGCCCAAGCCTTATGGCGACCGAGCTGGCAGTGGCGCGCATTTCAATATGTCGCTGGCGGATAAGGTGACAGGCAAGAATCTGTTTGAAGCTGAAGATGATCCACGTGGCTGCAATTTATCCAAACTGGGTTATCAGTTTATGGCTGGCGTGCTGAAGCATTTACCAGCGATATGTGCTGTGGTTGCACCGACGGTGAACAGCTACAAACGTCTGGTGTTGCGCGGCAGTATGTCTGGATTTACGTGGGCGCCGGTGTTTGCCTGCTACGGTGATAACAACCGTACCAACACTCTGCGTATCCCCAAAGGCGGCGGCCGTATCGAGCTGCGTGCGGCAGACAGTGCCTGCAATCCCTACCTCGGCGCAGCCATGGTGCTGGCAGCAGGGCTGGAAGGTATAGAGCAGCAGCTGGATCCGGGTGAACCGCATACAGAAAACATGTACCTGAAAACTCCGCAAGAGCTCGACGCTATGGGGGTGAAGATGTTGCCACAATCCTTAAAAGAGGCGATAGACATGTTCCAGCAGGACGAACTGTCCAAAGCGGTATTCGGGGAAAGTATGTTCAATACCTGGATAGATTATAAGAGTGAAGAATGGATACGCTATAACAACCACGTCAGTGATTGGGAAAAAGCGCGTTATTTGAAGTTGTTCTGAAGATGGACGTCCAGCAATTCCATATTGGCGATGTTGTCCTGCAAAGTGGCGAAATCCTGCATGATGCCTGGCTCAGCTACGCCACCTGGGGCAAGCTGAATGAGCAGGGCGACAATTGCATCCTGTTCCCCACTTATTACACCGGGACGCATCTATCCAATGCACGCATCATCGGTGAACAGCGTGCGCTGGACCCGGAAAAATGGTTTATCGTCGTACCTAACCTGATCGGTAACGGTTTGTCGATTTCACCCAGCAACACGCTGGAACGTTATCAGGGTGGCGGGTTTCCCAAGGTGACGGTTTACGACAACGTCGCCTGTCAGAAACTGTTGCTGGACAAGCTTGGGGTCAGCACGCTGAAACTGGTGCTGGGTTGGTCAATGGGCGCGGTGCAAGCCTGGCATTGGGCGGTGTTGTACCCACACATGGTGCAGAATCTGTTGCCAGTCTGCGGTGCAACCCGATGCTGGCCATACAATCAGCTGTTTCTGAAAGGGGTGAGGGCAGCACTGGAAATGGATCCTGCCTTTGCCGGTGGTTATTATGTAGAACCGCCAGCCAAAGGTCTCAGGGCGTTTGGCCGAGTATATATGCCTTGGGCCTACTCAGCCGAGTTCTTTCGCGAGCAGCGGTTCAAGGAACTGGGTTTTGCAACGCAAGACGATCTGCTGGAGGATTGGGAGCTGGACCATCTGAGCTGGGATGCCAACAATCTGTTAACCAAATTGTGGGCCTGGGAACATGCGGATGTCAGCGCACATCAGCAATTTGGCGGCGATCTGGTGTTGGCGTTGGCGCAGGTGACGGCTAAAACCATAGTCATGCCCTGTGACCACGATCAATACTTCACTCTGGCGGAAAATGGCATAGAGGCCAAGCTGGTACGCAATGCGGAGTTACGTCCGATTTATTCTTCTGCTGGTCATTGTGCCGGCGCGCCTGGCCGGTTTGCAAAAGAGAGCGCTTATATTGAAGCGGCGATCAAGGAGTTGCTGAGTTTGTAACGCTAGCAAGTTGCCGCTTGATCAGGTAACAAACCAGTGGCGGCTGATCATGCCATTCCATGCTTGTTCATGCTGGACATAGTCTGCTTTTGCCTGTGAAATTTCAGCCCATGTCGATGCTGTAAAAAGCGGTTTGCCTTCACGAAACGGCAAAGTAGAAAGCTGGATTTCCCACGGTATGCTGCCTTTAGTCAGGCATCCGAATGAGATTTCAAAATCCAGTAAGGCAACGAGTTGTTGTTGGGTGAAGCTCGTGTCACTCAGTAAGGCAGCCAGCGATGAAGCTTTGGGCAAAGGGGTGCTGCGGTTGCGTACGAATATAAAATAATCACCACTGATTACCAATATGCCAGCTTGCGATTGATCAGGGCTATAAGCCGTATTTTTTTCCATAAAGTGGAATGCAAATGTTGCACCCTGGCTGTCTGGCAATTTTTCCCAGACTTCGGTGTAATCACGCTCTATGCCTGACTCTATCAGGCGATTGCCACTAAACTGCATGTGGCCGATATCGAGGTCTGCTCTGACTGGTTGATAATCAATCTGGCGCAACCATTGGCAACGATCGCCAACGACGCTGGTTACGCCAGCGAATCCCTGTTGACGGGCTAACAGCCTCAATTCATCTACAGAAAAGTCCAGGAATGATGTTTTCCCTCTGAAATCGGGACGATCGGCGGGGATGCGAATATCTGCGTGCAGGGCAGGTGTCTGTAACCAAAACACCAGGCTGTGTATATCTACGCCAGCTGGACTTTCCAGGGATATTCGCTGCCATACGCCCAGATAATGTGCTGGTACTGTAGCTATCATGCCACTGTTATGCCGCCACAATTCCATTGCGCAGCAGGGTTTCCATGTCTAGTGCGGGTACCGGGCGGCTAAAATAATAACCTTGAATTTCGTCGCAATTGTGCTGCTGCAAGAACTTGTAATTTGCCTGTGTTTCTACGCCCTCAGCAACCACTTTGAGCCCTAACTCATGTCCCAGAGTAATAATGGCGCGTACGATGGCAGCATCGTCGGAACTGGTGTTAATTTCCTGTACGAAACTCTTATCTATTTTCAGATGATTGACCGGAAAGCGTTTCAGATAACTCAGGCTTGAATAACCGGTGCCGAAATCGTCGATAGATAATGCGACACCCAGAGATTTTAGTGCGGTAATGGCATCATTGATACGTTCCGCATCCTGCATGAAAAATGACTCGGTGAGTTCCAGTTCCAGAAATCTGGCGTTGAGGGTAGTCTGCTGCAGTGCATTCATGACAGCCTGAATTAATCCAGGTTGGCGAAACTGGATGGGGGAAAGATTCACCGATACGCAAATAGGTTGAAGTCCAGCATCTTGCCAGGCTCGATTTTGCCGGCAGGCTTCATTTAATATCCATTGCCCCATAGGGATGATCAAACCAGTTTCTTCCGCAATCGGGATGAAATTGTCTGGTGGAATAAGTCCTTTTTCCGGATGTTGCCAGCGTATGAGTGCTTCAGCACCGACGATTTGACCGGTATGGACATCAACCCGAGGCTGGTAGTAAACACGGAACTCTTCTCGTTCTACTGCGCGACGCAGATCGTTGGCCAGTGCCAGGCGTTCGGTAACCGCCTGATTCAATTCGGGTGTAAAGAAATGAAATGTGTTTTTGCCCGCATCTTTAGCCTCATACATGGCAACATCTGCACATTTCAGTAATGTTTCAGCAGAGTCGCCGTCACACGGGTAGCAGCTGATACCTATACTGCAGCTTAACGAGTATTCATGGCCTTCATCTATCCATGGTTGGGCAATGACTTCGAGTAAACGACGGATGATATGGATAACACCAGGTCCTTCCGATTGCTCAGTCAGCACCAGTACAAACTCATCTCCACCCAAACGGGCAACTGTATCCTGATTGCGTATGCAGGTGCTTAAACGGGACGCCATTTCTAGCAGCAGTCGATCGCCGACGTGATGTCCCAGGCTGTCATTGATGAGTTTGAAATTGTCCAGGTCTACGAAGACAACAGCGGCTTTTTGTGCCTCACGTTTCGCTCTGCTAATGGCTCGTTCTATCCTGTCCATCAGCAGCATGCGGTTGGGCAAGCCAGTGAGTATGTCGTGGCTGGCCTGATGTTGCAGTTCTTCTTCGTGCTGTTTCCGTTCGGTAATGTCGACGACAGTTCCTTCGTAGAACTGCACCATGCCATTTGCGTCTTTTACTGCACGTGCATTTTCCGATATCCAGATGCTGCTGCCGTCTTGCCGATATACCTCGGATTCAAAATTACGCACACTGCCAGACTCAAACATGAGTCGTACGAACTCATCACGGCGTGATTGATTGACGTACAGTTGCTGCTGGATATCCTGCAGGGCTGCAATCATGGCTTCCGGGCTGGAATAATTGTAAATCCGTGCCAATGCCGGATTGGCATCGAGATAGCGGCCGCTAGGCGTAGTCTGGAATATTCCCTCGGTGGCGTGTTCGAAGATGCTGCGGTAGCGCCTGAGCGCTTCGTGCAGCGCCTTGTTGGTAGAGATGCGGTCGGTAATGTCCTGAATAAAACCTTCGATTGCAATGCGTTTATTATGCGTATCAAAAACGCCTACGCCTCGCTCTGAGACCCAGCGGATGCAGCCATCGGCACGGATGATACGATATTCCACGTCATAGCTATTGTCCTCGTTGAGGTCAGCATAAATCGTGGCATTAACGCTTTCAAGGTCGTCTGGATGCGTGAGCTTTTCATAAGAAATGCGGCTATCAAAAATCAGCTCGTCAGGATGGTAACCCGTGAGTTTCAGACAGCCTTCGCTGACAAATTCCATCGTCCCTAGTTCGTCGATGCTGCAACGGAAAATCATGCCCACCAAGTCTCTGGTGATGGTGTTGATCAGGCATGTCGGATCTAGCCCGCCAGCTGACCTCGGTTGAGCTTCCATGGGCTCGCTTTTAACAACATTCAAGAATGATAGTTTCATAGGTGGTCTATTCATGAAATTCCGGGAACTGGCGCAACGTTCTCCAGAAACTGATGTCGTGATTAGGCCAGAGTATTGCTTTTTCCTCTGCCGCCAGGGTTTTGAGCTTGCGTATGCTGGCTATCGCTTGATCCTCCTGGTCTTGCCAGCACAACCCAGGAGGGACTTCGTCCACAATGTTTTCAGTGAGGTCGGCTGCATCGCCACAGAGGATGACTGGCGCGCCTTTAGGCAGTTCTATCCACAGTGACATGTGGCCTGCGGTATGGCCAGGCGAGGCTATGGCGCGTACACCTGGCGCTATATCGTATTCGCCCTCCATGATTTTCCAGGGATAGTCGCCATTGAAGTCATCAGGGAAATAGCCTATGTCCTGGCCGGATTGCGCCGCTTCCATTTCTGCCTTTTGCACATGCACTTCGGTGCCGCATACGTCGCATAAACCGCCAGCATGGTCAAAATGCAAATGGCCGACAAATACCACATCCACATCAGCAGGGGTCAGGCCCATGCGTGCCAGATGGGCGGGAAGGCGCTGAGATTCGTCCATTTCGGGCGCGCCGAAAGGAAATGTTGCTGGATCATAGTAATGTTGCCGCTGTGCTGGATTGGCAATCTTGTTATAGTCGCAGCCAACGTCATACAGGATGCGGCCATTGGCGGTCTCTATCAGATAAGCGAGAATGGGCGCTTCGATGATTTTTCCCTGCCCACGGTGACGTGTCGACAGCGACTTGTCATAGCGATGAGTCGCTGTCAGCAGTGGCCATAGTTTTTTAACTTGCGTCATGGTTCTGACTCTCTATAGAGGTAGCTTGCATCATTTTCAACATCTCATCAGTGGTGAGCACTTCTCCAAATATCCCACCTTCTACCGCTATCATGGCCAGACTGGCCTGATGCAACTCGGGATACGCCGAGCCGCATGCATCACTGATAGTGATGCAGGTTAAACCTCTGTCCACAGCTTCCCGTAACGTAGACTGAACACATACCTCGGTGGTAACTCCGGTCACTATGAGCCGCTGGACATTCTGGCTACGCAGGACGATTTCCAGATTAGTCTGGTGGAATGCGCCATATCCGGGTTTGTCGATAACGGGTTCGCCGGTGATAGGCGCTAACTCATCGATGAAATCATGTCCGTATTCGCCACGTATCAGCAGTTTGCCCATCGGGCCATCTGAGCCAATAGCCGCAGCAGCGCGGATGCTGCGTGCTTTTTTAGTCGGTGTGCAGTCCAGTAAATCACTACGATGGCCTTCGCGTGTATGGATGACCAGCATGGCTTGCTCACGTGCTGTGCTTAATAGTTGCTGAATCTGCGGTATGGGTTTACGCAAATTTTCTATGTCCAGACCTGCGGTGTCTGCGTAGCCGCCAGGCGCACAAAAATCACGTTGCATATCAATGATAATGAGCGCGGTGCGATCTGGTCGGCTGGACAGCTCCATCATCACGCCTGATTAAACTCCATCACTACAGCCTCAGCGATACGTGCTGATAATTCTTTGGCCATGACCTCACCTTTTTCAGCATCGGCGCCAAGCGCTGATGACAGCACGCCTGATGGCGGCACCCAGTCAGGATTAGCCGGATGAACGTCATATAGCGGAAAATCAGCAGGTCCATCATCGGGTATCAGGTCAAGGCGCACCAAATCGGGGTGATAATGCAGCATTAATGAGGTTTCGATGACTGCGGCATGTTCCAGCGCATAACCAGGGAAGCCGTCGGGAAATACGGTATGCAATGTTGTTTCGGTCAAGAAGTCCCAGTATTCCAGACGCATGACCCGCATTTTAGTGTTGGGCTGGATATCGCGCATGGCCAGATCGATACCTTCGGTGATGAACCACTGATTTTCATAATGGCCATTAACGATGACCAGCTTTTCTACACCATGGCGGGCGAACTCGCGCACCGTATCGCGCACTAAACCGATAAGTGTTTGCGCATCGACTGAGGTGGTGCCACAGAAATGCTGCCCGCCGCCGCATTTGGGTTGGGATTTGTAACCGTAAGACAGCGCTGGTGCAACAATGCCATTGATTAATTCTGCTGTACTGGCAGCCACCGCTGCAGATAATAATGCGTCAGTACCCAGCGGCAGGTGAGGGCCGTGTTGTTCGAGCGCACCGACAGGCAGGAAGACGGGTGGGTTTGCGGTTTTGATCTGATCGCGGTAAGCAACCCAGCTCATTTTGTTCATATTCACGGTATTCAAGATTTTTCCTTATGTGATTCAGCAGTGGTATCTGTTGCTTCAATGACAGCAGCACAAGCAATAAGTATGCCGCCTATTAATTCGCGCAGCATTATTTTCTCGCCGCCGATGATCATGGCCGAGATAACGGCCGCAAGTAGCTCGACGATGAGGATGATGCCGGCCCGACCCGTTTCGATATGGGTGACACCGTATTGTGTGGTGAAGGTAGCTAAAGCCAGCCAGCCAAAACCAAAAGCCAGCAGCGCGATTACCAGATTCGGCGACCAGTCAGGCTGGACGGCATCTTGCTGCAACACCATCAGCCCGGAAACGATGCCGCAACCAACGAACACCGCTATAGTTTTCGATACCATGGGGATAGTGTGCGCTGCGCGTGTCACCAGGTTATTTGCAGCAAAGGCCAGACCGGCCGATAACGCCAGAATATCGGCGACCGACAGCGGCGTAGCAAATGCCGCAGTACCACCGATCACCAAAAATGCACCAAAAACGGATATGAATACCGCCAGCATGCGGCGTCTGGTTACCGTTTCGTGCAGAAATACCCGTCCGCCGATCACCGACCACACCGGCGCCAGATAAAATAGCAGCATGACACGTACCACATCACCGGTAAGTAACGCACGGACAATAGACGCATTGGCCCATCCGCCAAACAGTGCAAGCAGCAGCAATAATCCGACTTGTCCTTGCCAGGCACGGCGTTCGCGCAACAGAAAAGGCAGGCCCACCAAACCAACCAGACCGTAACTGGCAAATGAAATCAGTGGGCCAGACAGTCCTGCTGCACCAAACTGTTTAAGTGGCCACCAGATAATGCCCCACATGGCGGCTGAAAGTATCAGTACAGTGAGCGGTAACCATGCTTGCGGGGAAGTGCGTGTCAGGCCGCTCATGGCATGACAGACCCGCCATTGGGGCCAAGTACCTGACCACAATAGAAACGGGCGTAATCAGACACGAGAAATAGCACTGTGGCTGCAATTTCATCTGGTTCTGCGAAACGATGATAGGGAATGTCTTTTTCTTTTTCTATCCATTCCTCGGACATAGACTCTGTCGTCATCATGGCGGTGTTGACCGGGCCAGGTGCTACGGCATTGATACGGATGTCGGGGGCAAACTCCCGTGCCAGCGAGCGGGTAAGGCCGATTACGCCAGCCTTGGCGGCACAATAGGAGGCATAATCTTCGCGTCCGAGATAAGCCAGATCGGAACTGATATTGACGATAATGCCATTGCCTTGTTTTGCCATCTCACTCAGCACTGCCTGACTGCAAAGAAACACCGATTTAAGGTCGCTGTTAAGCACGTGATCCCAATCTGCTTCGGTAATTTCCAGGAATGGTTTCTCTACGATCACACCTGCGTTATTCACCAGGATGTCCACCTTGTCACAACTCGCTACCATCTGCCGTACCTGATGGGCATTGGTCACATCGGCTTCAACAGCTATGGCATGTCCACCTTGTGAGGTGATTTCTTGTACTACTTGTTGGGCTTCATGAGCACGATTCAGGTGATTGATGATGACACTTGCCCCGGCCTTGGCGAGCATGATGGCGATGGCGCGGCCGATACCCGTGGCGGCGCCGGTTACAATTGCGGTTTTGTTATGTAGTGAAATATTCATAGTAGTCAGTGCATGACCTCACCGTTACTCACAACGATAGCCTGGCCAGTAATCGCAAGTGCGTAAGGTGAAGCGAGAAAAAGAAAAGTACCGGCAATATCTGCTGGACTGAGTAATTGGGGTATGGCTTGCTGCGCCAGAATTTCAGCGATCATTTGTGCTTCGGACTTGCCTGCTGTTTCCGCCATTGCCCGCATGGAACGCATTGCCGCATCAGTGGCCACCCAGCCAGGGCAAACTGCATTCACCCTGATTTCATGCTTGCCTAGCTCCCACGCCAGTGAACGAGTGAAGCCGATAACAGCATGCTTGCTGGTGACATAGGCAGAAAAGTCTGCCACACCACTCATACCCCAGATTGAGGATTGGTTGATGACGCAACCCGATGGCCGTATCAACGGCATTAGCGCACGGGTGAGCAGATACATGCTACTGACGTTATTGTGCAACAGGCTTTGCCAGCGCTGCTCGGCATCGGCAGTCGCAGCGTTCAACGGCGTTGGATACTCCATGCCTGCATTGTTGATCAGGGTGTGGATAGTAACCTGCCGTTGTTTAAGGTTGTCAGCCAGCGCATGGATCTGTTCTGTATTGGTCAAATCAAGAGCATGCGTAGTTACTTTTGCATGCCCGGCTAGCCGTTGTGCGGCTGCTACCAGCGCGTCAGCATTGCGGTCTATCAATTCCAGACTTGCGCCGTGCTCGGCAAATGCTTCAGCGATAGCCAGTCCGATGCCGCTGGCAGCACCAGTAATGACTATTGTATGATTGGTAAAGTCGAGAAATGCCATATCAAACCGCCGTCAAAAATGACACACCAACAGCGCCGTAGAATGCAGAAGGATCCAGATGTCCAGGTGATGTTTCTGGCACGTCACCATAATCATCCGACAGTATGCGCTTTACCCGATAACGGTGATGGGCAGCCAATAACGTGCTCATAGGCAATACTTGCTGATACTCTGCTGCAAACAGTTTTGCATGTAACTGTGGTAAACGATACCAGGGTTCGATCGGGCGCTCATGATGGGCGTTGTGATAGGAAAAATTCAGCAGCATCAAATTTAACAATGGATGTGCTACAGAAACCAGATTGGAATACGTGTTGCGCTGTTCGTAGATGCGGTCACGCACTTTGTCATTTGGCACCTCGCCACCTTGCAGGATGGCAAAAGCATCATAAGTATGCTGATAGGCATCGGCAAAGCGCAGCACGTGCAGCATGATTAAATAAGCGATGGCGTAACCCAGCAATCCAACAGGCGAGAACCAGCCCAGCACAGCAAAAGCGGCTGCACGCACGCCGATGATGGTCAAAACGCGAGCGCGATTCTGCCTTTTTTCGGCAGCGATGAACGGCAGGATCATCACATAGCCATGCATGATCAGTTCCACCGCAGGAATGTAAGCCCATTCCAGCATCAGTACCAGACGGCGTACCCAGACTGGTGATTTGAGCAGAAATGCCTTGAAATCAAAGGTGATGACATCAGCCCGGTCAACATGGTGACGCACATGCTTGCGCCGTAAATCGCTAAATGTGGCATAACAGGAGCCGTTAATCCACGTCATTAAGGTACCCCAGCGGGCATTGTCTTCAGCCGCTTTGAATATGGAATTGTGGGCGAATTCGTGGAAAAAATAGCTGGATAATATCAGCGCGTGGGCAACCAGCAGGGTGCCGATAATCTGTCCCCATAGTGGTGCCAGCACCAGTAACAGGATGCCGCCGAGATAAGCACCCAAGGTATAGGATAAAGCCAGCACGTTCGGCAATACACCGTCGGCATAGCGAAATTTTTGATTCAGCATGAATGACTCCTCAAGCAAGGTCGCGCCCACGCTTGGGCGCAACCTGCCAAAAACTTACTTGACTAAAGATTTAACGAATTGACTGTCGATAGTGGTTTCAGTAGCAGGAATGGTCGTGATTTGACCTTTGCTTTTAAGGATGCTGCTGATGACTTCACCACTGGCGTAGTAGGAAGTGGTTTCTGCCGATTTGATGAACGCTTTAGGCATTTCAGCGAGTGGAATGTTGTAAACACCCTTCATCTGGTCCATGGCTTCCTTGCCACTGACGCCCATTGCTTTACCGATGATTTTGGCTGATTCGTCAGGGTGGGCTTTCATGTAGTTCATGCCGTCTACATACGCTGCGATCAGGCCGGTGATTTCCTTGGGATGTGCCTGTATATATTTCTGATCAAAGACCAAAACGTCAGCAATCAGACCAGGGGCGTCTTTGGAAGAAAACACGACATGGAATTTCTTGCCATTTCCCTGGCTCAGGATCTGTGAAAGGCTGGGCTCATAGGTGACACCGACAGGAATGCTATTGGAAGCCATGGCAGCCGGTACTGCTTCAGGAGACATAGGAACAGCTTCGTAGTCTTTCTCGGACAAGCCATTCTTTTTCATGGCATAGGAGAGCAGGAAGTCAGAAGGCGACAAGGGGTTGAAACCGATTTTCTTACCCTTGAAGTCGGTCACTTTGGTGATGGCTGTGGTCGCAACTATCGCATCGCCTCCATTGGAGTAGTCGATAGGCATGACTACCTTTTGTGTCAGACCTTTAGCATCTGAACCGATTACCTGATCATAAGTCAGCATGCCGCCGTCAACAGAGCGGCTGGCTATTGCAGTTGGAATGAGTGCTGGGTCGGTGAACATTTGCAGGGTGACTTTGAGGTCATGCTTTTTGTAGAAATCTTTTGCATCAGCAACAAAAAAAGGACCGTAGCCTACCCATACAACAGTACCAATTTTCATGCTGGTGGTCGCGTGCGCTGCAATAGGACTCATGCTGGCAGTCGCGAGCATCACTGAAGCAAGACAAACTTTTTTAAGCGATTTGGAATGTAACATTGACATGACTAGCTCCTAAGAAGGTTGAAAAAAACGGGAAAGCAACTGCGCTCTCTCCCGGGCTTTTATCCCTCCGTGGAACCTCTATCGAGGCCGGACTGCTCTCGGACCAGACACCCCATTTAATAAAAACTGGAATCGGAACCCTAGCAATCCTGATACAGACATTTGTGTGAAAGGGCTGTTAGTGCAGCCACCATCCCGTCTTGGACTAAACTATGCAAAGCTCGTGCCAGTTAAGAATTAAATTCTAACAAATTAAAATAAATATATTAATTTCAGTGAGTTAATTGAGTTTCTGGTGATGCATTACCTCTTCAGATGGCTTGGTTCCAATATGTAGTTAATGTGTGGCATGGGCGATGTGGGTGCAAAACCATAATGTGCCGCTCTGAATTGGTGCGTGCTTGTAGGGGTATTAATTGTGTTCAGTTTTATTAATCTAATCTGCTTTAAGAAGTGAGCGATTAATGTGCGTTATTAAGATATGGTGCGCCATTTCAGTGCGGGCTATTCAGCTATTTGTAATTGTCGTCTGTTTTTAAGGTGGCAATATAACTATATGAAACTTAATTAATAAGTATTAAATTTTATCAAGGGTTAAAAATTGGCATATTAAATGCTATGAAAAGAACAACCTTGCAGCATTCGACTGTTCGGTTAGTGCTTGCTTGCATTTATTTTGACTATATAAACTGTTAGGAGATAGCTGTGCCAAAAACCTTGATTAAAGTGGATATTAACAAGTCACCTGAGGAACAATCGGACGTGTTGCATAATCGTTGGCATCCGGATATTCCTATGGTAGCAATGGTTAAGCCTGGTGATGAGTTCCGTGTAGAGTGTATCGACTGGACGGGCGGACAGATCGGTAATAATGACAGTGCGAATGACATACGTGATGTCGATTTGACTAAGGTTCACTATTTGAGTGGTCCTATTGGTGTTGAAGGAGCTGAGCCTGGTGATTTGTTGGTGGTCGATATTCTGGATGTCGGTGCATTTCAGGAATCTGAATGGGGTTTCACCGGCTTGTTCGACAAGGCCAACGGTGGTGGTTTCCTGACCGACCATTATCCTGATGCACGTAAAGCCTGCTGGGATTTTCACGGCATCTATACTACTTCCAGACATATTCCCAATGTCAGATTTGCCGGCATCATGCACCCTGGTTTGATCGGCTGCCTGCCATCGCGTGAGTTGCTGAATGAATGGAATAAGCGTGAAGCTGCATTGGTAAGCACTGACCCGGATCGCGTACCACCACTGGCTGCTTTGCCGTATGCCGATACCGCGTTGATGGGGCGTATGACGGGTGAAGCCGCGAAGGAAGCGGCTAAGGAGGGTGCTCGTACTGTTCCTCCGCGTGAACATGGTGGTAACTGTGATATTAAAAATCTCTCCAAAGGTTCACGTGTTTATTTCCCTGTTTATGTGAAAGATGCTGGCTTGTCGATGGGCGATCTGCATTTCTCGCAGGGTGACGGTGAAATCACGTTCTGTGGTGCGATTGAGATGGCGGGTTACCTTGATATCCATGTATCAGTCATTAAAGGCGGGATGGAGAAATACGGTATTAAAAATCCAGTATTCCAGCCTAGCCCGATGGAACCCAGATATAACGACTACCTGATTTTTGAAGGTATTTCGGTTGATGAAAAGGGTAAGCAATATTACCTCGACGCGCATGTCGCATATCGTCAGGCATGTCTGAATGCGATCGAGTATCTGAAAAAATTCGGTTACAGCGGTGAACAGGCTTATGCAATTCTTGGTACTGCGCCAGTAGAAGGGCATATCAGCGGTATCGTTGATATTCCTAATGCTTGTGCAACGTTATGGTTGCCTACTGAGATATTTGATTTCGATATGAAGCCAAATGCAGAAGGGCCAAAAATAATGGTAACCAGTACCGCAGACTTGGCTTCAACTTCCTGATAGCTGTGTTTTTGCTCGCCTCTGTTGTCTAAGAGGCGGGCATTTTTGAGTGAGGATTTAAGATGCCTATATATGATTATCAATGCGAAGAATGCGGTTCATTTACTGCATTGAGAAAAATGAGTGAGTCGGATGCCGCAGCAGCATGCCCAAGTTGCGGTGTTTCGAGTGTACGTGTGATTACTGCGCCGCAACTGGCGATACTCGGTAAAGCGCAACGCAGTGCTTATGAGCGTAACGAAAAATCAGCCCACGAGCCAAAAATGGCGCGACGCAGTAGTTGTGGCTGCAATGGCACACATACCTGTTCGACGTCTGGCAAGTCCAAGTCAACAAAGTCCGCGGACAAGCCAGTGGCAAAAACCAATGGGCTGGAAATGCAGACTAAAAAGACAGCTCGACCTTGGATGCTAGGGCATTAAACTGAATTTCGGCGAGTCATAATCGATACTGACTCGCCTCAGTATTCCTGAGTTCGTATCAAAACCCGCTCCTGATTCATCGCTATCCTCCTCAGTATTATCAATTTATCATTTATTAACACTATTTATAATCAGATAATTACGCTGATAATTTAATCCTTATTACTCATATTTTGCTCGGCAATGCACATTAGTTTGGCAGTGACGCACTGATATGGTGCTACAAAAAAATATTTGTGCACCAACGTTTAATTAATGAACCGTCCGCGTTTGATATTTTCCGCAAGGGCACGACTGATTTGGTGTTTTTGGATGCTTCATATTATTTTTTTGTGTGACTAACAATATGAAAAATATGTTGAATATTTGCGTTTGTTAAATTGGTGGCAGCGCTTTAAGAATTTTGGCACACGATTTGCTAATAGTTTAATACCGATCTAAAAATGTGCATGTACAGAAACCTCTGAATATGTGTGGTTTGGTGGACGGTAGGCTCTTCTGTAGGGAGGGGTATTAATTGCATGCAATCTTAATTAAGGAGCAACAGATGAGTAAATATGATAGACGTCAATTTATGAAGACTGCAGGTGCGGTAGTTGGCGCTTCACTAGCCTTGGGTATGTCCGCTGGTGTAAGTAACGCATTTGCAGCTGATTTTTCAACTGCAAAGGTGAATACAACAAAATTGGCCGTTACCGACAAGACCGTCAAGGTAGGTATCTTACATTCGTCTACTGGCACCATGGCGATCAGTGAAACGGGTTCGATCCAGGCTGAAAAGTTGGCGATTGCCCAGATCAACGCTGCTGGTGGTATTTTGGGACGCAAAATTGAAATCATTCAGGAAGATGGCGCCAGCGACTGGCCAACTTTTGCTGAGAAATCCAAGAAGCTGTTAGAGAACGATCATGCTGCAGCTGTATTCGGTTGCTGGACTTCAGCATCACGTAAAGCGGCTTTGCCAGTATTTGAAAAGGACAACGGTCTGTTGTTCTACCCAACGTTCTATGAAGGTCTTGAGCAATCCAAGAACGTGTTCTACACCGGTCAGGAAGCAACTCAGCAGATTCTGGCTGGTCTGGATTGGGTAGCTAAAGAGAAAAAGGCTAAAACTTACTACTTGATTGGCTCTGATTACATCTGGCCACGCACTTCCATGAAGATTGCACGTAAGCATATCGAACAGCATCTGGGTGGTAAAGTTGTTGGTGAAGAATACGTTGCACTGGGTGATACTCAATTTGGTTCTGTAATCAACAAAATCAAACTGAAAAAACCTGATGTGATTTATGCGGCTGTGGTGGGTGGTAGTAACGTTGCCTGGTTCAAACAGTTGAATGCTGCGGGTATCAACGCCAAGAAACAGACCTTGCTGACCATTTCTGTTACCGAAGATGAAGTACTGGGTATCGGTGGTGAGAACCTGGAAGGTTTCTACTCCGCTATGAAGTATTTCCAAAGCCTCAAGAATCCTAACAACGAAAAATTCGTTGCTGACTTCAAAAAAATGTGGGGTCCTAAGTCGGTTATCGGTGACGTAACGCAAGCAGCTTATCTCGGCCCATGGTTGTGGAAAGCCGCTGTGGAACGCGCTGGCAGTTTCGACGTGGATAAAGTTGTAGTGGCATTGCCTGGCTACGAAATGAAGACCGCACCTGAAGGTTACGTCAAGGTTGATCCTAACCATCACTTGTGGAGCAAGCTGCGCGTGGGTAAATGGCGTGCAGATGGTCAGGCGGATGTGGTTTACGAGTCGCCTCTGATCAAACCTGATCCATTCCCTAAAGGTTATCAATAAACGTTTGACATGCTCGCAGCGCTGTTCGGTGCTGCGAGCATTTGGCAATTCCTTTCTTTAGTTATAACCAGTTAGTAAAAGTGGAGTGTTAATCATGTTTGGATATTCGATGGCGGATATAGGGAACATCGTGGTCATGCAAGGCTTTTCAGGCTTGAGTCTGTTTAGCGTGTTGCTGCTGATGGCGCTCGGACTGGCGATTATTTTTGGTCAGATGGGCGTGATCAATATGGCTCATGGTGAGTTTATGACCATAGGTGCTTATACGACGGTGTTTTTGTCAAAACTGGCAGTGAAATACGACATTGTGAATTACTACTTTGTATTCGCGATTATTGCTGCCTTTATTATCGCATTTGCCATCGGCTACCTTGTTGAGTTTGTATTGATAAGGCATTTATATAAGCGACCGCTGGATACGCTGTTAGCGACCTGGGGTTTGAGCTTGGTGATGCAACAGATTTTCCGGTCAACTTTCGGCGCTAAAGAAGTGAGCGCGGAGTTGCCAGAATGGTTGTTAGGCGCTTTCCAGCCTACACCCGATATAGAGATTCCGATTAATGGCGTGTTTGTGATGGGACTGGCAGCTGTCGTGACTTTTGGCGTGTTCCTGTTCATGTTCCGCTCACGTTGGGGTTTGAATGTCAGAGCTACGGTGCAGAACCGGGTGATGGCAGGTGCGGTTGGTATCAATACCAAAAAGGTTGACCGTGTTACTTTCGCACTGGGTTGTGGTATTGCCGGTGTGGCAGGTGCTGCGTTTACTACGATAGCTTCTACTGGTCCGACAACGGGTTCGTTATACATCGTTGACAGCTTTATGGTGGTGGTATTCGGTGGTGCTGCGAGTTTGATGGGCACGATAGCATCAGCGTTCGGCATTGCTCAAGCACAATCCATCCTTCAGTTCTTCATGACCAGTTCGATGGGCAAAGTGACAACTTTGCTGGTAATCGTGCTTATCTTGATGATGAAGCCAGAAGGTTTGTTTGCAGCCAAAGTTCGTAAGTAAACAGGAGATTTACATGAATACATTGACCGATAAATTATTAGGTGGGAAGCAAGGAGCAATCGGTCTGGCCGTATTGGCTGCGATTATCCTGGTTGTCCTGCCGTTGGGGCTGGATCCATTCCGTATCGGTATGGTCGGCAAATATCTGACTTATGCGTTTGTTGCGGTCAGTCTGGTGTTGCTGTGGGGTTACGGCGGTATTCTGAGTCTGGGTCAGGGGATATTCTTTGGTCTGGGTGGTTACTGCATGGCCATGTTCCTCAAGCTTGAAGCGTCTGATCCAATCAGTACCAAGATACAGACTACGCCAGGCATCCCTGACTTTATGGACTGGAACCAGATCACGGCAATTCCTTTGTTCTGGCAGCCGTTCCATAGCTTCACCCTGACCATACTGGCAGTATTACTGGTGCCTACCTTGTTCGCTTTTATCATCGGTTTTGCGATGTTCAAGCGTCGTGTTGGTGGGGTTTACTTCGCCATCATTACTCAGGCGATTGCACTGATCCTGACCATACTGATAGTCGGACAGCAAGGTTACACGGGCGGTGTGAACGGTATTACTGACCTGAAAACTCTGCTGGGCTGGGATATTCGTACCGATCACGCCAAGTACATACTGTATTACATCAATGCCTTTTTGCTGATCGCGATCATTATGGCGTCCCGTTACATTTTATCCAGCAAGTTCGGCATGCTGTTGCTGGCGATGCGGGACAAGGAAGAGCGGGTACGTTTCTCTGGTTACGACGTGTCCAATTTCAAGATATTCATTTTCTGTTTTGCTGCGTTAATTTCAGCGATAGGCGGTGCGATGTTTACCTTACAGGTGGGTTTCATGTCGCCGACCTTTATCGGTATCGTGCCTTCGATAGAAATGGTGATCTTTGCCGCTGTCGGCGGACGCATGTCACTGATAGGCGTAGTGTATGGCACGCTGCTGGTGAATTATGGCAAGAGCGTGTTTTCGGAAACTTACCCTGAATTATGGTTATTCCTGATGGGTGGTCTGTTTATCTCTGTAGTTATGTTCTTCCCGAATGGATTGGCTGGTATTTACACCGATCTGTTGAAGAAATTTCAATCACGTAAAACTAAACCTGTGCCAGTCAAGGTTGAGGCGGTTGCAGTCGTGCATGAAAAAACTGAATCAGAGCCTATTTTAACCACCGAGCCAGCAGGAGCAAAAGCATGAGTAATACCGACTTTGTACTTGCCATAGAGGATTTGACAGTGTCTTTCGATGGCTTCAAGGCTGTTGATGCATTGACCTTGTATGTGGATAAAAATGAATTGCGCGTAGTCATAGGGCCGAATGGTGCGGGCAAGACCACAGTGCTGGATTTGATCTGCGGTAAAACCAAATCCACCTCCGGCTCGATTAAATTCAACAACACGGAACTGACCAAGCTGTCGGAACACGAGATAGTACGGGCAGGGGTAGGGCGGAAGTTCCAGACGCCGTCGATTTATGAAAACCTGACTGTTTACCAGAATCTGGAAGTGTCTTATCCCAAGGGCAGGAACGTGTGGGGGAGTCTGACTTTCAAGCGGACAGCTGCCGTGCTGGAACAGGTAAATAAGGTCGCCAAGGAAATCATGCTGGAAGAGCACCTGGAGATGGAGGCCGCCTTGCTAAGCCACGGTCAGAAGCAATGGCTGGAAATCGGCATGTTGTTGATGCAGGAGCCAGAATTGTTGATGCTGGATGAGCCTGTCGCAGGCATGAGTGCCAAGGAGCGCGATCAGACCGCCGATCTGCTTAATCGTATTTGCCAGAATCGTTCAGTCATGGTGATTGAACATGACATGGAGTTCGTCAAGAAAATTGCCCACAAAGTTACGGTGTTGCACCAGGGTAAGATATTGGCCGAAGGCACGATGGAGCAGGTGCAGGCTGACGAACGCGTTATCGAAGTTTATCTAGGTCACTAACAGGTTAAGGGGAAACAGCATGTTTGAAATTGCAGACTTGCAGGTGAGCTATGGGCAAAGCCAGGTTATCCATGGGTTGAGCTTTAAAGCAGAAAAAAATGAAACGCTGGCAATTATGGGACGTAACGGTATGGGTAAAACCACGTTATTTAAATCCTTGATGGGCATTTTGCCGAGTAAATGCGCCAAAGCCACCGTCGATGGCGAGGATTTGAGCGGTAACGAGAGTTACCAGCGGGTAGCCAAAGGCTTGGCGTATGTACCTCAAGGTCGCATGATTTTTTCCAATATGACGGTGCAGGAAAATATAGAAACGGGTCTGGGGAAATCAAAATCCAGACATATTCCTGAAGACATCTTTGCGCTATTTCCGGTTTTATACGATATGCGTAATCGTAAGGGCGGCAATCTGTCTGGTGGTCAGCAACAGCAATTGGCGATTGCACGCGCGCTGGTGACCAATCCTAAAGTGCTGCTGCTGGATGAGCCAACCGAAGGCATACAGCCATCCATCATTAAAGATATCGCAAAAGTATTGAACGAAATCAGAAAGATGCGTGAGATTACTATTATCGTTTCTGAGCAGGTGTTGAGCTTCACCATGGAAATTGCTGATCGCATCATCGTGATCGATAAGGGTAAATTCATCCATGAAGACAAGCGTGGTGATGTCGATGCAGCGAAAATTAAAGGTTATTTGTCAGTGTGATGTTGTTGGTAATCGTAGTATCGAAAATAGGTTAATAAAATAGGTGAATTATGAGACATGGTGATATTTCTAGCAGTAATGATTGTGTAGGCGTCGCAGTAGTTAACTACAAGATGCCGCGTTTGCATACCAAGGCTGAAGTGCTGGATAACGCACGCAAGATAGGTGAAATGCTGGTAGGCATGAAGCAGGGTTTGCCGGGTATGGATCTGGTGGTGTTCCCGGAATACAGTACGCACGGCATCATGTATGACAGTCAGGAAATGTATGATACGGCTGCCAGCATTCCTGGCGAAGAAACCGAGATTTTTGCAGAGGCTTGTCGTAAGGCCAACGTATGGGGCGTGTTTTCATTGACGGGTGAACGTCATGAAGAGCACCCGAATAAGGCGCCCTATAACACTCTGATCCTGATGAACAACAAGGGTGAAATTGTACAGAAATACCGCAAAATCATGCCGTGGTGTCCGATCGAAGGCTGGTACCCAGGTGATCGCACCTACATGACTGAAGGCCCTAAGGGCATGAAGATCAGCCTGATCATTTGCGATGACGGCAACTATCCCGAGATCTGGCGTGACTGCGCAATGAAAGGTGCTGAACTGATAGTACGCTGCCAGGGTTATATGTACCCAGCTAAGGATCAGCAGGTGCTTGTTGCCAAGGCCATGGCATTCATGAATAACGTCTATGTGGCGGTTGCCAATGCGTCAGGTTTTGACGGTGTGTATTCATATTTCGGCCACTCTGCTATCGTTGGTTTCGACGGCCGTACTCTGGGCGAATGTGGTGAAGAGGATTATGGTATCCAGTATGCCGAGCTGTCTACTTCGCAGATACGTGATGCGCGCAAGAACGGTCAATCGCAGAACCATCTGTTTAAATTGTTGCATCGTGGTTATACCGGGAAAATCAACTCGGGTGAAGGCGACAAAGGCGTGGCGGAGATACCTTACGAGTTCTACAAGAAATGGGTCATGGATCCTGAGTCAGCGCGAGAGCAGGTCGAGTCGTTCACACGTACCACGGTAGGTACTGCGGAATGCCCGATTCCTGGTATTCCTAATGAAAGTGATACTAAACATAAGTAATTTGAATAGTGATTGTCGGGCTAGTGCTGGAAGTGAGGCGCTAGCCCGAGTTAGGTAATATGATAGTTAACATGCTTGAATCTAGTGTGCATGGCAAATCTCAGCATGCGCATAGCGTGCTCAAGCATGCGGGTCTGGGTGCGGTGACCCTGGGTTTGTTCAGGGACGCAGCACCTGACTTGATCAGTTTGCTGGGTCAGCAATCAGCAGCTGATCTGACTGCATCCATCATCAAAATATATCCTCGAACTAGTGCCTCAGTAGTCGACTTGATTATAACGTCGAGTCTTCATTCTGCCCGAACACTCGGCAATTCCCATGCTTACAAACACTACCTGTTGTTGCTCGAAGAGCTGGTAACTTTGGCCCCGCGTGGCCTCCGACCCATGCTGGCCAAGCAGGATATTTTACTGGAACGGATGCCCATTGCAGGTTTGCAGCGTTGGGCGCGTCACGGCATAACGCGCTATAGTCGGGATTTTGTGGGACTGGCGCAATATTTCGCGCTGGAGAATGCAGCGTCCTGGCGGATGCTCAATCTTGAGAGCGGCAATACCCTGTTCATCCACGAGCGGCGACGTATCGAACTGTACTTGCGCGCGCTGTGGGGTCGTGAGTTTAAACTGCAGCAGTTCCCAGTGGGGACGGACGCCAACGACGCATTGGCACGTACATTTATGGATGAGCAGCGCGTCATCCACTTGCCCGATACTTTTGCCAGCGTGTCCAGCAGATCAGGCAAGGATGTTTACCGTGCGGCAGCAGTGCATGCGGCTGCACACATAGTCTACTCCAGACAGACATTCCTGCGACGCAAAATCAACCCCATGCAAAACACCTTGATAGGGCTGATTGAAGACGCGCGGGTAGAAGCCTTGGTGATGCGTGATTTCCCCGGGTTACGCAATTTGTGGCGCGATTTGTACCCACAATCCAATTTTCTCAACACCGACTTTCTGTCATTGGCACGCAGACTGACACGTGCGCTGCTTGACCCTGATTATGTTGATAACAATGGCTGGGTGAAAAAGGGGCGTACGCTATTTCTCGAACAGCAGCGCAGTTTGGATGATCCGCAAATCGCCATCCGGTTGGGATTGCTGCTGGCTAATGACATGGGGCAAATGCGGGTCAAGTTCAATGCGCCAGGTTATCTGGTTGAGCCGTCATATCGCGACGATAACCGCGTGCTGTGGGAACATCAGGAGGTGGAAGTGCCGCTGCCTGATCAGGCGCAACCGGAGCAGAATCGGGGTGACAGCCAACAGACATTTACCCGCATGATGGATACGATGCGGCAGCGAGCGAGTGAAATAACCGATGCAAGCACGGAAACATTACAGCTACCTGTGCCACCAGCCCCAGATGATTTCCAAACTAAGCCTGCGTTCCATTATCCAGAGTGGGATTACCGCATGGGCATGGAACGTCCAAATATGGCGAGAATTATCGAGCAGCCATGCCCTGAAGGTGATCTCGGGTCTATCATTGCGATTGAGGATAGTACCCGAGCTGTACTCGCCAGACTTAAACGTATTAATCAAGCAGTACGTCCCAACCTGTTGTATCGGCAGAAAAAACACGAAGAGGGTGATGAGCTCGACCTGGAAGCTGTCATCCGTGCTGCTACAGATATCAGACAGCAGAGCACGCCAGACATGCGTATTAACAGCCGCTTTATCAGGACTGCGCAACAGGTTTCAGTATTGCTGTTGCTGGATTTGTCCGAATCAACCAATCAGCGGGTGCCGGATACAGAGCAGACTATCCTTGATCTGGCCAGGGAAACTGCGGTACTTTTTGCCGGTGCAGTTGCTGATCTCGGAGATAATTTTGCCATACACGGCTTTTCATCGAATGGTCGCAATCAGGTTGAGTACTATCGTTTGCAGGATTTTGCTGAAAGTTACGATGAGCAAATTAAACAGCGCCTGGCGGGTATGACTGGCAAGCTGTCAACCCGATTAGGCGCTGCTATCCGACATGCGGGTCACTATCTGGCACAACAGTCTGGCACTCGCAAGATATTGCTGGTTATCAGCGATGGCGAACCCGCCGATATAGATGTGACAGATGCAAGTTATCTGGTGCATGACGCGGCGCATGCAGTCAAACATTTGCGCAGGAAGGGTGTGGATTGTTTCGGACTTAATCTGAACACACATACTGAGTCACAGGCAGCACAAATTTTCGGGAAAAGAGGCTATCGCATGCTGGATGATATTTCCCGCTTGCCGGAAACTTTACCTGCTATCTATTTGCGACTGCGTGCCTGATTTTTCTTTGAACAGATAAGTTTATTCTTCAACTGCTCCATTCCGGATGGTGGCGTCATATCGGTTGTGTTGCCATATGCAGATAGTTACGCGGCATGCACAATACTTGTGCTCACAAGCGCAAGTATGACTGCTTGCTATTTGTAAACTCCTAATCTAATAAAGACTGTTTTTTTGGGGCGTATATTTCAAAATAATTCACCATTTACGCGGTAATTCCATCATTTAATTATCAAATGTTAGATACGAAGTACCTTTTTCTTGCTGAGGTACGCACTACAGCGAAGCTAACAGCTCTCCTGTTAAGGATGTGTTGCTAAGTGTTTTGCTAAATTTTAATAAATATTAATGTGAAATAGATGATTGATATATAGAGATAAAATTAAAAAAATAAAGATTTTTCCATGTTCTAAATTAAATTGGCTCGCAAATTGCTAAGTTAATTATTGTTAATAACCATTTGTAAACTAAAAATGGTTTAAACCAATTTTAACCATTTTAATGAGGGCATTATAAGGATTATGCAAACGTCAGAACTGAAATTTCATATGGTCAAGGGGGCGCCAACGCCAGTTGCGCCATTTTCTCATGCGACCGAGTCAGACGAATGGGTGTTCGTTACCGGGCAGTTACCAATTGATCCAGATGATGAGAACGCAGCGTTGCCAGAAGGTGTTGAAGCGCAGACAAATCTTACTTTCAGGAACCTGATCACTGTTTTATCTGGTTTAGGTCTCGGGCTGGAACATGTGGTAACAGCTCGCGCTTTTTTAACGAATTTCTACGAGGACTACGAGCAGTTTAATTCTATCTACCAAAGTTATTTTCCAATTGATAAGCGTCCGGCTCGTACCTGTATCGGTGTAACAGGTTTGGCTAGACACGCTCTTGTTGAAATTGATTTTATTGCTAAACGACCTAAGTAACTCAAGGAGAAAATCATGAATCTGGTAAATCTGGGTGTTAAACATTTTTTTGCAAATCCATTATCCAAAGCTGTTGGGCACAGCACGTTTTTTGCTGCAAGTTTGCTAGTCGCGACTATGACCGTTGGAAGTATGCCTGTGCAAGCCGCACCTGCTCCTTTACAAGTGGGCGTTAACATGTGGGTCGGTTGGATGCCATGGTGGATAGTTGAGCAGAAGGGCTTGTTAAAGAAGCAGCATGTAAATGCAAAACTGAAGTTTTTCGGAGTACAGTCCGAGTCAATGAATGCGCTTGCAGCGGGTCACCTTGATGCATGCAGTCTTGCAACAAACGATGTGATTTCAGTGAATCGGGTAAGTAAGGTTGCGTCAATTGTGCTCCTGAATGATGAATCATCCGGGGCAGATCTGCTCGTTACGCGCGAGATTCAATCCGGAAAGGAACTGAAAGGGCAAAAAATCGCTGTTGAGCTGGGCGGCGTGAGTCATTTCTTTCTGGATAAAATTCTGGAAAAGAATGGGTTGAGTGAGAAAGACGTAGTGCTAACCAATATGACGGCAGCAGATGCGGGCGCTGCGTTTGTTGCGAAGAGAATCAATGCTGCAGTGACATGGGAGCCTTATGGCTCGCAAGCACTAAAGTCTGGTGGGGTGGCGCTATTTACCAGCAAGGCTACGCCTAATGCCATCGTTGATGTACTCACATTCCGTAATGAAGTTATCAACAAGCGACCTGAAGATGTGAAAAAGCTTGTGCAGGTTTGGTTTGAGGCGATGAAGTTTATTGAAACTAATCCAGATGAGGCATTTGCCATCATGGCCAAGGCTTCAAGCGTTACTGTCCCTGAGTTTAAAGAGATGTGGCGTGGCGTGAAAATGTATACGCTCAAAGATAATATGGATGCATTTGGTTCGGTTGCGCAGCCTGGCCCATATTTCAAGACCGTCGATGAGATGAGTACATTTATGGTTAAACAAAAACTTATCGACCATCCAGTGAGCGCAAAAAGTATGCTGGATGCTCGCTTTCTCAACTAAACGTATTTAGGACGCGTTATGGAATTATTTTTAGCTGGAAAGATTGCAATTATCACAGGTACTAGCAGTGGTATTGGCCAGGCGGCTGTGCAGAAATTTCTTGAGGAAGGTTGCTGCGTCCACGGCTTTGATCTGGATGGTGAACGTGGCGCAATAATGGAACTTGAGGCAGCTGCCCATGGCCAGTCTTTTACCTTTCACCAGGTTGACTTGCTGGATCATGCGCAAATAGAAGCAGCTGTGAATGACTGCCTGTTACAGGAAGGGCATCTGGATATTCTGTTTAATAATGCTGGGGTATCTTTTGTGTGCCCTATTGAGCAGATGCAACAAAATATCCTCGAAATCACCATGGGGGTTAATTTCGGGGCCGCCTATCATCTTTGCCAGCTGGTTTATCCACACATGAAGGCCAGAGGGGAGGGCGTTATTCTTAATACTGTTTCCGAGATGGCTTTTGTCGGGCAGCCCGGTTTTACAGCTTATTGCGCGTCTAAGGGCGCAGTACTGGCATTCACGCGTGCACTAGCACTCGAATCTGCGTCTTATGGTGTACGAGTTAACGCCATTTGCCCTGGACCAGTCGAGACGCCCATGCTGATGGCGGAATTTGCCAGCGCGGAAAATCCGGTAGCAGAAAAACAGGCCGCGCAACTGACTATTCCTATGGGCCGACTCGGCAAGCCGCAAGAAATAGCTGAGGTTGCTGCTTTTCTGGTAAGCAGTCGTGCCTCGTTTGTTCACGGTGCTGCATGGCTGGTAGATGGTGGGAAGACAGCATGGTAAGGATTTTGACATGACACTTTTTGACTTTCTGCATACGCTATTTATAGGGCTAATACAGAGCAAATCAAAGCAATGCAGCATTAATCCATGAGCAACAATACTATAAGAGGAACCCGTGCGATGGTTGTCGCACCCCATTCTTTGGCTTCTCAGGCTGCACTTGGCGTACTCCGGGAGGGCGGTAATGCAATTGAGGCCATGGTTGCTGCCGCAGCCACGATTTCGATTGTTTATCCACACATGACAGGTCTCGGTGGGGACGCTTTCTGGCTTATCCATGAGCCAGGGCAACCTGTTATCGCCATCGATGCCTGCGGAGGCGCGGCGACAGGAATAAGTTCAATGTTTTATACTGATCTGGGGCTCGATACCATTCCTACGCGTGGGCCTCTGGCCGCCAATACCGTGGCTGGCACCGTGTCGGGTTGGGAGCAGGCGCTGAAAATCAGCACGCAGCGTTGGGATGGGCGTGTGCCTTTATCAAGATTGTTTGATGATGCTATTCATTATGGGGAACATGGCGTACCCGTTACCGCTAGTCAAATGCGCAGCACCCTGACAAAGCAAACGGAGCTGGAAGTGCAGCCTGGCTTCCGTGAGTGCTTTCTGGTAAACGGACGTGCGCCAGCCGAAGGCAGTCTGTTTTTTCAGCCGAAAATGGCTGCAACGCTGCGCCATTTGAGCCGCTCTGGCCTGGATGATTTCTATCGCGGTGAAATGGCGCAGGCGATTGCGACGGATCTGGCAGCATGCGGGAGTCCACTCTCGCTTAGTGATCTGAATAACTATCGGGCTGACTTAGTACAACCTTTAGCACTGGCGCACAGCTTAGGCACGGTCTACAACATGCCACCGCCAACTCAGGGTGTGGTATCACTGATGATGCTTGGTATCTTGGATCGGTTGGAGTTGAGAGAAATGGAGCCAGATAGTGCTGACTATGTGCATTGCATCGTAGAGGCAACCAAGCAGGCATTTAAAGTCCGGGATGCTTATGTTACTGATCCCCGCTATATGCGCATTGATGTGCAAGATTGTTTGCAGTCTGATTTTCTGGATCCTTTGGCAAGTGCCATTACGTTGGAGAAGGTGTTGCCGTGGGGAAAAGGTCGAGGTCCCGGTGATACTGTATGGATGGGGGTAGTGGATAGCCAAGGGCGGGCAGTAAGTTTTATTCAGAGCATCTACCATGAGTTCGGAAGTGGTGTGGTGCTTGAGCAGACTGGGCTCAATTGGCAAAATCGGGGATGCAGTTTTTCCCTGGATGAAAACACGCTGAATGCATACAAACCAGGACGCAAACCTTTTCATACATTAAATCCAGCTTTGGTACAGCTACATGATGGTCGGGTGATGGTATATGGCACCATGGGCGGTGATGGTCAGCCGCAAACACAGGCGGCACTGTTCACTCGAGCCATTGTTTATGAGCAGAGTCTACAGCAGGCCGTGAGTGCGCCACGCTGGTTGCTTGGGCGCACCTGGGGACAATCATCGGATACCTTGAAACTGGAGGCGCGCTTTAGTGAGGAAATTGTTGAGTCATTGCGCCATCGTGGTCATGAGATCGAAATGCTGCAGGCATTTGATGAGGCCGTGGGGCATGCTGGTGCGATCATTCGGCATCCGGATGGCGTACTGGAAGGGGCATCCGATCCACGCAGCGACGGCAGCGTTGCCAGCTTCTAAGTGAGTTTGGTGTATTGTAATTCGGAACTGTTTTTATATATTTGCTGATGAAGAGTGGAGAGATTAGATGACGTTTATCGCTTTTTACCTGGGCCTGGGTGTGGTGGCGGGGCTACTGGGAGGAATGCTGGGGGTAGGTGGAGGCATAGTGGTTGTGCCCACACTTATCTGGATATTCAAGCAGGAGGGAGTGCAACCTGAGGTTCTGACTCACTTGGCAATTGGAACCTCATTAGCGGGCATAGTTTTCACGTCCTTATCCGCGATCAGAGCACAGCAAAAGCGTGGTGCAATAGATTGGGCGGTAGTGCGTTTGCTGGTTCCGGCCACCCTGATTGGTGGCCTGATAAGTGGTTATTTAGCTGGCTTTATTCCGGCTGGTACGCTCAAAATGATATTTTCGGTATTCTTGCTTGTAGTGTCATTACAATTATTGACTAAATGGCAACCCGCCGCGCACTGGACGCTACCGGGGCCAAAAGGACTTTGGGGTGTGGGTTTGGGCATAGGATCGCTGTCCGCCATGATGGGGATCGGTGGCGGTACCATTTCCGTGCCATTTCTGCATGCCTGCAATGTCGATATGAAACGTGCCATCGCCATCTCCACTACCTTGGGCTTTCCCATTGCGTTATTCGGTGCAACAGGTTTTGTTTTGTCGGGGTGGCATCACCCATACTTACCCGCTTTGAGCTTGGGATATGTCGATTTGCCTGTGCTGGTTGCGGTAGGTGCGACTTCAATGTTCGTAGCACCGCTAGGAGTGAGACTCGCTCACCATTTGCCAGTGGCAAAATTGAAGCGGGCTTTCGGTATATTACTGTTACTGGTGGCATTGCAAATGTTATTTAATAGCTAGTTTTATCTGAACAGGATAATTGCAGAGGGAAACATGACAGAGCTAGATCAAAAAATATTGCAAATACTGATCGAAGATGGACGGAAAAGCTTCGCTGAAATCGCCAGAGAATTCGGGATTTCGAGAGTGCATGTGCGTGATCGTGTACAAAAAATGATCTCGGATGGTGTAATCGAGAAGTTTACCCTGATCGTGAATCCAGACAAAATTGGAAGTACAGTTTCAGCATTTTTTGATGTTGAGGTTGACCCGCAAGGTATCGAAGCCGTGGCCGAGGATCTGGCTCGTCAGCCCGAAGTAAGAAGCCTTTATATCATGAGTGATATGACCAGCCTGCATATTCATACTTTGACAGAAGACAATAAGGCACTTGAAGATTTTACTCACCGGAATCTTTTTTCACGGAAACATGTCGTCAAGGTCAGCTGCAAGATGCTCCTGTCGCGCATCAAAAATCGCAGGGGCGGGCCGCGAATATAGGAATATGTTGTATTTGCAGACGATGTGTTGTTGTTATCTGAATTTCTGGGCTGTCCTGTTTCGTGAGATTTTGCGTAACGATATCCAATTGCCTATCTATATTAAATTGTACTTTGCCAAAATGGGATAGCACGGTTTTCTTAACCCACTAAAATCAAGTTGAGCAATTTACTTTTATAGGGGGATGGTTATGAACACTGAGGCAAGTAATTCACTTAAACCCGCGCTGAATGTTTGGCATATGTGGGGTTTGGCTGTTGGGCTGGTGATTTCGGGTGAATATTTTGGCTGGAGTTATGGCTGGGATAAAGCAGGAACATTGGGTTTTATGGTGACGTCGGTGCTGATCGCGGTGATGTACACCACCTTCATTTTCAGTTTTACTGAATTGACGACATCTATCCCCCATGCAGGCGGGCCATTTGCCTATGCGAGACGGGCATTTGGTGACAAGGCGGCGTTTATTGCGGGATTTGCTACGCTGGTGGAATTTGTCTTCGCGCCGCCCGCTATTGCTATGGCGATAGGTGCATATCTCAATGTGCAGTTTCCAGGTGTGGACGTCAAGCTGATGGCAGCGGGTGCTTATGTCGTATTCATCGGGTTGAATATCATCGGGGTGCGAATTGCCGCAACCTTTGAGCTGTTCGTGACCATACTGGCTATATTGGAGTTGCTGGTGTTTATGGGCGTGGTGTCACCTGCATTTTCTGTGGCTAATTTTGTAGCACATGGCTGGTCTGGGCAAGATAGTTTCAGTATGGCAGCGATCCCCGGAATAGTGGCGGCGATTCCTTTTGCGATCTGGTTTTTCCTGGCAATTGAAGGTGTGGCGATGGCTGCGGAGGAAGCGGAAAATCCTAAACGTACTGTGCCGATTGCCTATATTGCCGGGATACTGACCTTGGTGGTGTTAGCGCTGGGGGTGATGGTGTTTGCAGGGGGTACAGGTGACTGGAAAGCGCTATCGAACATCAATGATCCGTTACCGCAGGCGATGAAGCTGGTGGTAGGCGCGAATAGCGGCTGGCTGCATATGCTGGTGTGGATAGGCTTGTTCGGTTTGGTGGCGTCATTTCACGGCATTATTCTGGGTTATTCACGGCAGATATTTGCGCTATCCCGCGCAGGTTATATGCCGCAATATTTCGCTGCGGTACATCCTAAATTTAAAACACCGCATCGTGCCATTATTGCGGGTGGTATCGTTGGCGTGGCCGCGATATTTAGCGATGATTTGATTTCTTTCGGTGGGCAGACTTTAACCGCTAATCTGATCACCATGGCCGTATTCGGCGCGATAGTCATGTATATTATTTCCATGCTGAGTTTGTTTGCCTTGCGCAAGAATGAGCCTGAGATGAGTCGTCCGTTTCCAGCCATGGTTTATCCGTTATTCCCTGCGATTGCATTGGTATTGGCGGTGATCAGTCTGGTTACCATGATTTATTACAATCAGTTATTGGCCGAGCTGTTCGTGGCGCTGATGGCGATTGCTTATGGTTATTTCTATCTTACCAAGCATCATCGTGATGCGGCCATCGAAAATCAACAGATGCCAGTTGTTGGTTAAGTTAATCGCTATATCAAGCAAGGGTTAAATACTGTCAGGAGGAATGTAATGCAGTATCGTCATAGCGTCGGGTTACAAACCTGGCATTTTAATGACTTGAAAGATTTGCTGGCTAAAGCAACACCTGAGCGTTCTGGTGATTATCTGGCGGGTGTTGCTGCGGGGTCTTATGCCGAGCGCATGGCTGCAAAAATGTGTCTGGCTGGGGTGCCGCTGCAACGCTTTTTGGAGGAGCTGGTAATTCCTTATGAAGATGATGAGGTTACAAGGCTCATTGTTGATACTCACGATAAGCAGGCATTTGCTGAAATTAGTCATCTGACAGTAGGTGATTTCCGTAACTGGTTATTGTCTGATGCGGCAGATACCGCCACTTTGCAGCGGGTGGCGCGGGGGATTACACCAGAAATGGCTGCGGCTGTTAGCAAATTGATGCGTAATCAGGATTTGATCCTGGTGGCGCGCAAATGCAGCGTGGTGACGGCTTTCCGCGACACCATAGGTTTGTCCGGGCGTATGTCAACTCGGTTGCAACCCAATCATCCTACGGATGACCCACGTGGTATTGCGGCTTCTATTGTGGATGGTCTGTTGTATGGCTCGGGCGATGCGGTAATCGGAATTAATCCAGCAACAGATAGCATCCCTGCACTCATGGATATTTACTCTCTGGTGGATGAAGTCATCAATGAGTTCGAGATTCCTACGCAGTCTTGCATATTGACCCACGTTACCAATCAGATCCAGTTGATAGAAAGAGGTGCACCAGTTGATCTGGTGTTTCAGTCAATTGCAGGTACGGAAAAAGCCAATCGCAGTTTTGGTATTAATATTGCCATTTTGCAGGAAGCGCAGCAGGCGGCACTTTCATTGCAGCGTGGAACTGTGGGCAATAACGTAATGTACTTTGAGACGGGGCAGGGTACAGCGTTGTCATCGAGTGCTAATTTTGGTGTTGATCAGCAAACCTGCGAGGCTCGTGCTTATGCCATCGCTCGTCATTTTTCACCGTTACTCAGCAATACTGTAGTTGGCTTTATCGGCCCCGAGTATTTGTATAACGGTAAACAAATTATCCGTGCAGGGCTGGAAGATCATTTCTGTGGCAAGTTGCTGGGCGTACCCTTGGGTTGTGATGTGTGTTACACCAATCATGCCGAGGCAGATCAGGACGATATGGATAATCTGATGACGTTGCTGGCCGCTGCAGAGGTGACTTTCATCATGGGCATACCAGGTGCGGATGACATCATGCTTAACTATCAGAGCACGTCTTTTCACGATGCGCTTTATTTGCGTAATGTGATGGGGCTAAAACCAGCGCCGGAGTTTGAATTATGGTTGAAAAAAATGAATATTACCGACCAAGCGGGACGGATGCGGCCAGTGGAAGCAACGCATCGCCTGCTGCAAGCCATGCCCAAACAGTTGCTGGCAGTGAATTAAGTCCCGTTGTTGCCGATCCCTGGCAACAGCTCCGACAATTTACCCAGGCACGCATCGCTTTGGGGCGTGTAGGTATCAGTCTGCCTACTGAAGAAGTATTGAATTTTGGCTACGCACACGCCATGGCTAGGGATGCAGTACATTTGCCGCTGGATGTCGATATGCTGCGACGGGAATGCACTGCCGCTGGTTGGGCTGCGGTACATGTACAAAGTCGCGCCGCTGATCGTACCAGCTATCTGTTACGTCCTGACCTTGGCAGACGTGTGGATGCGGCTGGGTTGGAGCAGTTGCAAGCAGTCAAATCACAGCAGCAACCAGATATAGTTTTCGTTATTGGTGATGGACTGTCTGCATTGGCGATACATAAACACGCGATACCACTGATGGTGGAAGTCCGTAGAAATGCGCCAGCAGAATGGCAGTTCGGTACCGTGGTCATGGCAAGTCAGGCGCGGGTCGCCATCGGCGATGAAATTGGTGCGGCATTGGGTGCGCGGGTAGTGGCTGTGCTCATAGGCGAACGACCCGGATTGAGTTCACCAGACAGCCTAGGAATTTATCTGACTTATGATCCCAAAGTGGGGCGGCATAATGCTGAGCGTAACTGTATTTCCAATGTGCGTCTGGAGGGGTTGAGTTATGCGGCAGCGGCTAAAAAGCTGGTATGGCTTGCACATCAAGCTTTGCGCCTACAATTATCGGGTGTGGATTTAAAGGATGAAAGCGATATGGTGCAGATTACTGATACTGCAGTGCCCAGTTTGCCTAGTTCAGAGAGTGCAGGCGTTTAAAGGTAGTGGACGGTAACTCGCCAAACATTTTTTTATATTCCTGCGAGAAATGGCCGAAATGCCAGAAACCCCAATGCGTTGCAGCTTCGGTGACGGAATTGGTGTCTTTCAACATGTGCCGCACTGCATTTAAACGTTCCGCACGCAAATAGACCACAGGGCTGGTAGCGAGCAGGTTGTGAAAACAGTATTGCAGGCTGCGACGGCTGATGCCGAAGTGCTGACACAGCTCAGCTACGCTGATGGCGTTTTCTGATTGCGTCAGTGCGAGTTCCCGGGATTCGGCGATGATATTCCAGCATCTGCTGGTCGATAACTGCATGGCTGTATCGTCGTTGCCATGGATGAGATTATCGGCCAGAAAAGCCAATAATGACGTGCGTAGCGAGCTGATATATGACTTATTCTGTAATAGATCGGGCATGGCTTGCACCGTCTGAAAAATCTCAGCGATAAACCTGCGTATCCCCTCTAGCCGTGCTGAATTCAAGGCGATAACATGCGCCTGTTCACAATTTTGCTGTATCGCTGCCTGTTCTTCAGGCATTAGCATTTCAAATAGCGCGGCGCGATTAACGGATATGCCTGCCATGAGCAGTCCATGGGGAGAGAAAAATTCAAATCCGTTACCACCAGAAAACACATGCATGTAATCGCTAGTGCTGGCGGCACCGCAGAATACCCCATGATTATTCGCTGCCAGTGGCACGCCTACTGCGATGACATCACTGCCTAATTGACCATGCTGGAACAAGGCCTGGTTAGTGTATTCAAGAAACAGGTGCACATCTTCAAATTTGATATCGGAGACATAACCGTTAAAACGTCCGGAAGACATTTGTAAGTAATCCTGATTCCAGCCGCGTAACAAATCAGCTTGCTCATCAAAATCATGCGAGACCCAATGATTGAACGTATTGGTGTGTACAGGTGTTGGGTCTATCATGTATGGCATAAATTTGTTCCAAAACAAGACTGTATGTTATGAGCAACAATCGTGCCTGTGGACCAAACATGAATTTGTCTATGTCTAGTGAGCATAGGGCGGGGTGAGAGACCGATTTGGTGCGCGTTCGCATCAAAATGGTGCGCTGGGTAGGGGTTAAGATGCATTTTGACTATATTTGGTTTTTTAACTGGCTGATATAAAACAATAAAAATTATTGGCGTGATTGTTGCATAAGCTCTGCAACATTGCGATTTTTGAATATTACCCAAGGAGATATTTTGTCTGGTCATGAACTTGTCGCTTGTCGCCCTACAGAAAACATACAAGTACAGGCTCAAGTTAACGATGTGGCGCATAAAAAAGGCTGGGATGCACTACTGTCGTTGGGTTACGCACATGCAACGGGCAAGACCACATTGGTGCACAGGCAGCATCATGGGCCATTGATGGTGCAAAAAGCGCTGTATCCGGAAGGCAGTGCCGTGTGTCACAGCATCGTCTTGCATCCGCCAGGGGGTATTGCCGGTGGCGATACACTGGAAATTAGGGTGGCGCTGGATCATGGCAGTCAGGCCTTGCTGACATCGCCTGGTGCGGGGAAATGGTATCGGTCCAGTGGCAATTATGCCAGTCAGAAATTACGTTTTGCTGTGGCTGAAAACAGCGTGCTGGAATGGCTGCCGCAAGAAACTATTTTGTTCGATGGCGCACTGGCACGCATGAATATGGAAGTCGAGCTGGCGCAAGGCGCGGTGTTTATGTGCTGGGAAATTCTGTGCTTGGGTCGGGCTGCATCTGGGGAAAAATTTAATCACGGGCATCTTAGTCAGCGCGTGCGTATCAAGCTGGAGGGCAAGCCGATATGGCAAGAGTTTGCCAGTTTGATGGGCGGTGATGCCTTAATGAGTTCGCCGGCTGGGCTGGCAGGTTGCACGGTGACGGCAACACTTATTCTGGCGGGCAAGGCGATACCTGCCGAGTTGCTCAACCAGTGTCGTGAAGTTGTAGTGGATGGCATGGCGGGTGAACATTGCGGAATAACCGTGTTGCCTGATGTGCTGATTGCACGTTATCTGGGGCATAAATCCGAAGCGGCTAAACGTTATTTCATCGCGTTATGGACGATATTGCGACCTTATGCTGGTGGCAGGCAAGCGGCTATACCACGCATCTGGCAGACTTGAAGTGTCGATTTATATTTATGTTGCAACCTGTTGAATAGAAAAGAGTGTGTTATGGAATTAACTCCACGAGAAAAAGACAAATTGCTGATTTTCACTGCAGCATTACTCGCCGAGCGGCGCAAGGACAGAGGTCTGAAATTGAATTATCCAGAAGCGGTGGCCTATATTTCTGCCGCCATTATGGAAGGTGCACGCGATGGCAGAACAGTAGCTGAACTGATGGGCTACGGCACGACATTATTAAAGCGCAGTGACGTGATGGATGGCATAGCCGAGATGATCCCTGATATACAGGTGGAAGCCACTTTTCCAGACGGCACCAAGCTGGTCACAGTACATAACCCGATTGCGTAAGGAGTGCAAATGATACCTGGTGAATTAGAAGCTATGGCGGGTGATATTGAGCTGAATGTAGGTATGGCCACCTGTACGATCAGCGTTGCCAATACGGGCGACAGACCGATACAAGTGGGTTCGCATTACCATTTTTATGAAACCAATACTGCGCTGGCGTTTGACCGCGATGCTGCTTATGGATTTCGTTTGAATATCCCGGCAGGCACTGCGGTTCGTTTTGAACCGGGTCAGGATCGTACTGTGGAATTGGTGGCGCTGGGCGGCGACCGTATCGTGTATGGTTTTAATGCGCAAGTCATGGGCAAATTGAAGGAGCAGGCATGAGTCTGAAGATAGGGCGTGCGGCATATGCCGAAATGTATGGGCCTACCGTGGGTGATCGTTTGCGCCTGGCGGATACTGAGCTGTGGATAGAAGTGGAAAAAGATTTCACTATTTATGGCGAAGAAGTGAAATTTGGTGGCGGCAAAGTTATCCGCGACGGCATGGGTCAAAGCCAGCGCACGTACGCGCATGTGGTTGATACGGTGATTACCAATGCGCTGATTGTTGATCACTGGGGCATAGTCAAAGCGGATATCGGTCTCAAATCGGGGCGTATTGTCGGCATAGGTAAAGCGGGTAACCCTGATATCCAAACAGGGGTTGATATCGTCATCGGTGCCAGTACCGAGGTGATCGCGGGTGAGGGTCTGATAGTGACGGCGGGCGGTATAGATTCGCACATCCATTTCATCTGCCCGCAGCAGATAGAAGAAGCGCTGATGTCGGGGGTGACAACCATGCTCGGCGGCGGCACTGGCCCTGCTACCGGCACCAATGCCACGACGTGTACGCCAGGCCCGTGGTATATGCACCGTATGCTACAGGCGGCGGACAGCTTTCCGATGAATCTGGGGTTTCTGGGTAAAGGTAACGCCAGCTTGCCAGAGCCATTGCGTGAACAGGTTGAGGCAGGGGCGATAGGCCTGAAGCTACATGAAGACTGGGGCACTACGCCTGCATCTATTGATAATTGCCTGACAGTTGCGGATGAGCTTGATGTGCAGGTCGCTATTCATACCGATACCCTGAATGAATCAGGTTTTGTGGAAACCACGCTGGCAGCCCTCAAGGGTAGAGCAATCCATACCTATCATACCGAAGGGGCTGGTGGCGGGCATGCACCTGACATCATCAAGGCTTGCGGCGAGCTGAATGTATTGCCATCGTCCACAAATCCGACACGTCCGTACACAGTCAACACCATAGACGAACATCTGGACATGCTGATGGTGTGTCACCATCTTGATCCGAATATTGCCGAAGACGTAGCGTTTGCTGAATCGCGCATACGCCGTGAAACCATTGCGGCTGAAGATATCCTGCATGACCTGGGTGCATTCAGCATGATCTCCAGCGATTCGCAGGCGATGGGACGAGTGGGCGAAGTCATTATGCGCACCTGGCAAACCGCGCACAAAATGAAAGTGCAGCGAGGCGCCTTGCCGGAAGACCACGCCAAAAAAGACAACCAGCGCGTCAAGCGCTACATAGCCAAATACACCATCAATCCGGCGATTACTCACGGTATCGCGCATGAAGTAGGCTCGATAGAAGTCGGTAAACTAGCTGACCTGGTGTTATGGCGTCCTGCATTTTTCGGGGTAAAGCCGTCCATTATTATCAAGGGTGGCATGATCGCAGCAGCGGCGATGGGCGACCCCAATGCTTCGATACCGACACCGCAACCTGTGCATTATCGGCAGATGTTTGGTGCTTATGGCAAAGCCTGTACCGCAACATCGGTGACTTTTGTGTCAGGTCTGGCGGCGCGTAGCGATCTGGCAGCGCAGTTGGGGCTGGACAAGCGTCTGGTCGCAGTCAGTGGCACGCGTACCGTGACCAAGCGTGATATGGTGCATAACGCTTATATGCCTAAAATTGAAGTTGATCCAGAGACTTATGAAGTGCGTGCTGACGGCGAGTTGCTGACCTGTGAACCTGCTGAAGTGTTGCCGATGGCGCAGCGTTATTTCCTGTTTTAAAGCGAATTTATGTTATTAATTGAGCAATTTTGCAGTACCGATCAGCCTGCCGACGAACAGCTGGTGTTGCCATTCGAGCGCAGGCAAAAAAGCCGTTTGCGCACCCAGTTGGCGACGGGTGAAGAAGTAGGCTTGTTCCTGCCGCGCGGCACCATATTGCGTGGCGGTGACCGCTTGCAGGGCAGCGATGGTCGCGTGGTGCTGGTGGTTGCCGCACCTGAGCCGAGCTTGCTGGTGACGGCAGCCACTGAGCGCGAATTGGCGCGTGCCGCTTATCATCTGGGCAACCGCCACGTGCCGTTACAAGTCGGTGATGGCTGGCTACGACTTGGGGCTGATTACGTATTAAAAGATATGCTGGATGGTTTGGGTGTGCATGTGCGCGAGGACACCGCACCGTTTGAACCCGAAGCAGGCGCTTATGGCGGTCATGTCCACCGTCATGGCGATGAAGAAGGGCACTCAGGCATTATTCATGAATTTAGCTGATCTATCGCTGGTGAGGTTGCTGCAACTGGCAAGCCCTATGCTGCCAGTGGGTGCATACAGCTATTCGCAAGGGCTGGAGTGGGCGGTTGATCAGCGCATCGTGCATGACCGCGACTCGGCGCGTACCTGGATAGGCGATGTGCTGCAGTTCAATGTAGCAAGATTCGAAGCACCGTTGTTGCTGCGTTTGTACCGAGCCTGGGAAAGTCAAGACTTTGCACAGGTTGCGCACTGGAATGAAGTGTTCTGTGTGTCGCGGGAAGCTGCCGAGCTACGTGCCGAGACTGAACAGATGGGTTATTCCATGCGCCGTCTGATGCAGGAAATGGGCGGCTTTGACGGTGCACGACATCTAGCCTTACAGCAACTGGAACCGCTCGGCTTTCCGACAGCATTCAGTTGTGCGGCAGTGAGCTGGAGCATCCCCGCCGAGGCAATGGTTTCTGCCTACTTGTGGTCATGGACAGAAAATCAGGTCAGCGCCGCAATGAAAACTATCCCTGTCGGGCAAGTGGCAGGGCAGCAGATTTTAGCTGATCTCGCTTCGCAATTGCCTCGGCTGGTGGGTGCAGCCATGGCATTGGCAGATGAGGAAATCAGCAACTATGGGCCGATGTTCGCAATAGCCTGTAGCCAGCATGAGACGCAGTACAGTCGACTATTCAGGTCGTGAATTTAATTAATTAAAAGGATAATCGTAATGAGCAATACTCAACCTTTGCGCGTCGGTATCGGCGGTCCAGTTGGTTCTGGTAAAACCGCGCTGACGCTGGCGCTGTGTAAGAATTTACGCGAGAAATATCAACTCGGTGTCGTTACCAACGATATTTACACGCAGGAGGATGCGCAGTTTCTGGTGCGTAATGAAGCCTTGCTGCCGGACCGGATTATCGGTGTGGAAACTGGCGGCTGCCCGCATACTGCGATACGTGAAGATGCCTCGATTAATCTGGAAGCTGTTGCGCGTTTGTCGCGGAAATTCCCCGATCTCGAAATCATCTTTGTTGAAAGCGGCGGCGATAATCTGTCTGCCACGTTCAGCCCTGAACTGTCGGATTTGACGTTGTATGTGATTGACGTTGCCGCAGGCGACAAGATACCGCGCAAAGGCGGCCCCGGCATTACCAAATCTGACTTGCTCATTATCAATAAAATCGATTTGGCTCCCATGGTCGGGGCGTCATTGGAAGTGATGGACAGGGATGCCAAAAAGATGCGCGGAGAGCGGCCTTTTGTATTCAGCAATCTGAAAACGGGGCAAGGGCTGGATGAGATTATCCAGTTTATTGAGAAAAAGGGTTTGATGAAGGACTAAACATGCCAGTTTCTGCACCTGACAGCTTGATAGGAATGATGTTGCTGGTTTTTATGCTGGGTCTGCGGCATGGCATGGATCCTGATCATCTGGCGACCATAGACGGTATGGCCAGAGCCAACAGTGTCGCACGGCCGCGACTGGCGCGGTGGGCAGGGCTGCTGTTCTCCCTTGGTCATGGCATGACGGTGATACTGACTGCGGGCATTATCAGCATGCTGGCCAGTACATGGAAAGTACCAGGCTGGTTTGAATCACTTGGTGCATGGATATCTATCTTCTTTCTGCTCGCGCTAGGATTGACCAATCTTTATGTAGTGTTCCGGGTGCCGTCTGGTGAGGTGGTAAAAATCACTGGCGCCAAAAGCCGATTGTTCAAGTTTCTGTTTGCAAGAATCCAACATCCCGGCTGGATGGTATTGGTCGGTGCGCTGTTTGCCCTGTCTTTCGACACCATGAGTCAGGTTGCCTTTTTTTCGATCAGCGCCCAGGCTCAGCATGGCTGGATATCACCGATGTTGCTGGGTGTGGTGTTCATGCTGGGCATGATAGTGACCGACGGGCTGAATGGCTACTGGGTGGCGAAAATGATCTTGCGTACGGATAAGCTCGCGCTGGTTTCTTCACGTGTGCTGGGATTAACCGTGGCTGGATTGAGCCTGGTCGTTGGCGGCATGGGTCTGAGTCGGCAACTCTTCCCTGATTTTGATATTTTGACGAGTATCAGTCCATTACAGCAGGGCATAGGTGTCATCGCATTTGTCGCCACAAGTTATGTTCTTGCCTTATGGCTGTCGCGTTCCAGAAACATGTTGCCGGCTTAAACACCCTTAGCGGTGGGCACGAGCACTTCTATAGCGCATTGCCCCTCATTACTCGCACCAAATCAGACATTACCCCAGACTGCAGCGCGTGTTTATCGCGCCAGCTCCCTATTAAAGCCATATAACTCATTCTTTTAACAATTGGCACTAATATTGCTTTTTTGTTTCCGTTCAATAAATTTAAATTCATATTTATTAACTTTTTTGGTCTTATCTTAACGGGGAGGAGATGCAATGAAACTGGTAACCGCCATTATTAAGCCGTTCAAACTTGAGGAGTTACGTGATGTTTTATCAACTATTGGCATACAGGGGATTACTGTTACCGAGGTAAAGGGATTTGGTCGTCAGAAGGGGCATGCCGAGTTTTATCGTGGTGCCGAGTATATGGTGCAATTCGTCCCCAAGATCAAAATCGAGATTGCCATCACTGATGAGATGCTGGCTAAGGTCATAGAAAGCATAGAAAAAACTGCAAAAACGGGCGCGATAGGCGATGGCAAGATTTTTGTCACTGATCTGGAACAAGCAATTCGCATCCGCACTGGTGAAACTGACATTGACGCACTTTAAGGGAGTTGAGATGAATAACAAGATGTTAACGAATCGCATTCTGCCAGCAGTTGGTTTGCTGGGATACAGCACTATGAGTTTTGCGGCTGATGCACCCAAAATGGACGGTGCCAGCACGGCCTGGATGATCACCGCAACTGTGCTGGTGATATTGATGACTATACCCGGACTGGGGCTGTTCTATGGCGGCCTGGTACGCACCAAAAACATGCTGTCGATACTGACTCAGGTATTCATTACCTTTTCCATGCTATCTGTACTGTGGGCCTTGTATGGTTACAGCCTGGCCTTTACCCCCGGCGGCGAGCTGAATTCGATAGTGGGCGGTTTAAGCAAGTCATTCCTGTCTGGCGTCGGCAAGGATTCGCTCACTGGTGTCATTCCTGAATACGTCTATCTGACTTTCCAGATGACCTTTGCGGCTATTACCCCGGCGCTGATTATCGGCGGCTTTGCCGAGCGCATGAAGTTCTCAGCGATATTGCTGTTCATGGCTGGTTGGCTCACTCTGGTTTATGCACCTATCGCCCATATGGTCTGGGGTGGCGGATGGTTGCAAGGTATGGGCACCATGGACTTTGCTGGCGGCACAGTCGTCCACATTAACGCGGGTATCGCTGCGCTGGTCGGCGCGCTGGTACTCGGCAAACGTGTTGGCTTCGGCAGAGAATCCATGTCGCCGCATAGCCTGACCATGACCATGATAGGTGGGTCATTGCTGTGGGTAGGCTGGTTTGGCTTCAATGTGGGCAGTGAGCTGGCGGTTGATAGCACGGCAGCACTGGTGCTGGTGAATACCCAGCTGGCAACCGCAGCCGCTGCCATGGGTTGGCTGTTCGTTGAATGGATAGTAAAAGGCAAGCCTAGCATGTTGGGCGGTGTTTCTGGCGCGGTAGCTGGCTTAGTAGCAATTACACCAGCCTGCGGTTTTGTCGGCCCAATGGGCAGTATTATTCTGGGCATTGTGGCTGCTGCCATCTGTTTTTGGTCTACTTCCAGTTTAAAACACTGGCTGGGTTACGACGATTCGCTTGATGTGTTTGGTATACACGGCATCGGCGGCATTGTCGGCGCTATAGGTACGGGCATACTGGCTTCTACAACGTTTGGTGGTGTCGGTTATGCAGAGGGCGTCACCATGGGCCACCAAGTGCTGAAACAGATAGTTGCGACTTTAACTACCCTGGTTTGGTCAGGCGTAATCAGTTTTATCCTGTTTAAAGTAATCGATATGGCTATCGGTTTACGTGTAACCGAAGACAGCGAGCGGGAAGGGCTGGATCTTGTTGAGCACGGTGAAAAAGCTTATAACCATTAAGTTGCTTATTTGTACTCAGGCTTGAAAAAGAGGCGTACTTGGTGCGCCTTTTTTTCTGCTACACAGCAAAGCGGAAAATTGACGTGAGTATATGGAAAAAATCAGAAGATGAAGCCGCATATAAGCTGAATAACGGCAGTCACATTTTTGTTTTATATATTTGTTTTATCATTATTTAATCGTTTTTATGATGGTGTATAACGAAAAATTACAGAATGTAAATGTAATAAAACTGCTCCGTATTTAAGCACCAAAAAATTCGACATTACCGCTACAAACCCGGTGAAATAGCGGTTCATGTGTTTTTATTTGAGAATTAGTCTTGCATAATACTTAGAAATCGCTATAATACACAGCTTCAATTCCCTGATAGCTCAGTCGGTAGAGCGACGGACTGTTAATCCGCAGGTCCCTGGTTCGAGTCCAGGTCGGGGAGCCAGATATATAAAGGTCTACAGCGATGTAGGCCTTTTTTATTTGTTCCCCAAAATGGGTGTTGTTCCCTAAATAGTAGGATTTACCAACTTACCACGGCGATGGCGGATATAGTGCGCGGTCATTTTTGCATCACCGTGTCCCAGCAATTCTTGCGCTGCCTGAGCTCCCGATCTTTCGTCTTTATCCGTACCTGCTTTTGCACGGATGTCGCGAAATTGTATCTTTCTTATTTGATCTGCGTCTTCTTGACACTCAGCACGTTCCATATGTTTTGCCGCATTTTCTCTGATGTGGTCCCACCTTCCATCCAGTGCGGATGCAGTTAACGCTTGGCCGTCTTCATTGACGATTAATGCCAGCGACCTCACTTTAAATTTTTTCTTGCGTGCCTTGATACGCTCTATCACCGCTGATAGTCCACCAATCACAGATATGCGCAGCAGCTTATTGGTCTTTCCCTGGCGAATAGATATTTCTGCATCCTGTATGTGTAACTCGCTCATTTTTAGCGTGTCTGCTGGACGTTGGCCGCACAGGTATGCAATATCCATTGCGTCGCGCACTGGATCTGTGGCGTACCACCACAGCAGGCAGTAGTGTTCATCAGATATGTATATGTCTCTGCCTACAGCACGGTTGCGTTTTATGCCAATGGTTGGGTTTGGTTTTGAGGTGTAGCCTTGCTCACGTGACCAGTTCCAGATTGCGGAAAACAGGGCTATCTCTTGTGTCGACCGGGTTACCTTGCGCCAGTCTCGATACAGCGCGATCATGTGCGGCTCGATGGCTGCGAGTGGGGCGGGTGGGTTATCAAAGAATTTATAGAGATTGTTCAGCTCAACTAGATTGTCTTTTTGTGTCCTGGGTGCTTTGGTCGGCAGGACTTTAATCATGTATTTTTCTGCAACATAGCGGAATGTAATGGTGGTTGACGTTGACAGTGTCGCATTGCCTTTTTCAAAGTCTGCCCATTTGCGCACAGCTTCGACATAATCTTTACCTAATGGCAATTCATGTGCGCCATCAAAGTAATAGTAATACGTTCCGCTAGGGCGTGTTCGTGCCTTCATGCGGACGGGTAGATTTAGATTAATTGTGCGTTTACGCCCCAAGGACTGCTGGCCTCCATGCTTGCTGTTCAACGTGCTGCTGGGGCTTGATGTTACCCTCAACGGCTGCGCGTGTCACGATAGGGTGACCAGCAGCATTCAGGAAAAAAGGAACCCCCATGCGACGCAACTGATCCACCTGCTTGGATTTTTGTGCCATGCCGGTGAGTATGCGTAGTTCTGAGGGTTCAAGGAAGAGCATGATTTATATGATATGCGGCATTAAATTTGGCGCAGTCCAGCCTGCTGGCTTCTTGACTTTCCCATTCTCGTCTTTTAATGCAACTTTCCCCGCGCCCCTGCAGGTAGGGCAGAATGGTGTGTCTATTTGACCATCAATGGATCCAACGCCGCCACACGGATCGCAACTGACCAGCTTGGCCAAGTTTGATCTGGCTATTTCTGCCATTGCACCTGATACATTTGCGCCTGTTGAATGCGCTGCGCCTACACTTACCCAGGCTAAATCCAGATCAGCATCCAGCACCTCAGCTCGATCTGCCTGGGCTATTTGTGATGCCAGCTTTCCCTGCTTGAAATCTGACGACAGCGCATCCAGCTGGTCAGCAATATAGGTCAAGCCAAAAGCGGTCAGCTTCTCCGCAAGCTCCTCAAGTTGCAGACCTGTATACAGTCCGATTTGCTTGACATTGTAGTGGTCTGTGCTTTGCCCTGTCGCTAAGGTAAACGTTGCGATTGCTTCTGTGAATTGGGTCATGCTTTTCTCCTGATAAAGTTAAATTGGAACTGATGTGCAGCAAGTGTTTTTTTGTTGCCTTTGAAAATTCTTAAATTACCGTTTACATATTTGGTGCATTTCAGCTTCGGATCTAATCCGCTCATTTAGCTCTTTATCTGTGTACCCGTATAACTTCATCTCATACCAGTCATCCCATATTACACATGGGAAATATGGCTTTCTTGGTCGGCTTCCATCAGTAAAGTCCAGAGCGATTTGAATCACGCTGACCTCCTATACGTCTTGGTCAAGTTTCCATTAACGCTATGCCCTCTATCCCGCAAGATATTAGCCAGCCTGGCGCGGTCATGGTGACTGTGATCTGCCTGGCGAAGAAGGCCAAAGTAGCTATTAGCGGTTTCAAATAGTTCGCTGGCATCGATCTGGCTGACACGCCTAAGTGCTTCATTGAAAGTGCGTCGTCGCGTTGTTCTACGCCATGGTTTGATGACATGGCCAACGAAATCGACGCCGCGATCTACTGGCTGCAGGATGGTTTTTGTCGGGTTCAGCCTGGCGCTCAGTTTGTGCTCAAGGAATTGCTCGATTTTGGTCTTGGCTTCGTTGAGCCATTGGGGTGAGTCATGCAGCAGGATGAAATCATCGACATAGCGGATGTAGTGCTTTGCACCCACTTTATGCTTGCAGAATTGATCCAGCTCGTTGAGATAGATATTGGCAAAAAACTGCGACGACAGGTTACCAATAGGCAAGCCAAGATGTGCTGGATGGCTGGTTAGCCGCTTGTGTGCTGGCACGCGCTCGAGCAAATCAACGCGCCCCTGATATTCGAAATCATTACGCGGATCATGGGACAGTATCGTATTGGCCAGCGCCAGCCAAAACGGCTCAGTGATACGCTTTGCTAGCAGACCAAATAGGATATTCTTGTCGATGGCGACAAAAAAGTTAGCCAGGTCAAGTTTCAAATAGAATGCTGGTCTGCTCCAGTTCTGGGTAATGCTCCTGACCTTCGCTTCCAAGCGCTCGCCTGCATACATCGTTCCACGTCCTGGAATGCAGGCGCAACTGTCGGCGATGAAACTGGCGTGAAATCGTGGCGATACATGGTTGTAAAAAAGGTGATGAACGACTCGATCACGGAACTCCGCCGCCCATACCTCACGGGCTTTCGGCTTGGTGATAACAAAACAGATCGATTTACCAGGGGAATACGAGCCATCCGATAATTCCTGATGGAGTTTCCAGAGATTGCGCTCTAGGTCTTGCTCGAACGCTAGAGCGCTACCTGAGTTGCGCTTGTGCTTACGACAATCAAGATAGGCACGAAGTAGTAATTCGAACGAGTAGTTGGATGAATCTGCTGACGGCACGGACTCGACACTCGGCAGACAGATTGTTGTTGTTCTGATTGCCGTTGTTGAAGTTCTGGATAAAAGCCGCTTGTTCGCACTATCTACGTCGCCTCGCCGAGTATTCGGCGAGGAAACTGCACCAGACCGGCCAGCGACTTGCGTTGCGGTATCTGTGGTGTGCATGTCCGTGTCCTTGTGAGACAGGGGTGCGACCAGATTCATAATGCGCACGGTCATTGGAGCCTTGACCCCAATGAATCAGACGCGGTTGCTGACTTCTTTAACCATCCACCAGCCTGACCGCCGATGGTATTCGTCATTTCCATACCGTTTGCCCATATCTTTCTGGATATAAAGCCTTTATCGAAACTGACACGCATCATGAGAGAAACTACCTCCAGCCCGCGAAGTACATTGCGGATGTGGTCGCAACGCTTCTCCCCGCGGCTAGCATTGGCGTAGCCGATCTCCAAGAGCAGATCAACGCACTCGTCGTGGACTCGTTTGCCAAGGCTCTGTTTGAATGTGCGTGGCATATTCAGCTGAACATCAGCCGCGAGCGTCAGAAGGTCGTAACCCTTCTTGTAGATTGGTAGATTGGTATGAATCATGGTTAAATGACTAAACGGTTAAAGTATTAAAGAGGAATCTCGCTGACGGCACGGACTCGACACTCGGCAGACAGAAGGCGGCTGCTCTGATTGCCGCCGTCGAAGAGCTGGATAAAAGCCGCGTTATCGCCTTTAGTCTTCGTCAGCGTCCAGTGGTAATAATCATTGTCGAACTGATCCTGCAATCGATCGAACAAGGTAATGCTCTGATGGCGGGTTGGGATGTGGCTCGCCATATCCGGATTTACTGCATCAGCAAATTTTATGGCCTTGTTGTATGGCAGTCCTTTGCCAGGGAAATCTGGCCACAAGATTAAATGAACGAGGCTATCGTCGGTGATGGACAGCGATATACCCGCATAGATCGCTTCCGTCCCCGGCCACTTGGCACCGACAGCAGGAATAGGTGCAGCAGATTCCGTTGCGCCGGCAAGTGCAAATGCAGCGATCAATCCGGCTGGTGGTTGCGGATTGGAAAAAGTAATATGAAGATTTTCAATGTGCAGTTTCATAATATATATCCGATAAAAGTATTGAAGGATTTAAGAATCGAGTTGAATCAGCCTGACGGCACGGACTCGACACTCGGCAGACAGATCGTGGTAGTCCTGACTGCCGTAGATGAAGTCCTGGATAAAAGCCGTATTACCTTTCGGAAGTACGGTAGATGACCAATACCAGGCGAGATCAAAGGCTTCATCGCTGCCATCTTTGAATATATCAAGCGTGGTTTGAGCTGGGGAGTCTTCGGTATAGAGCCAGCCTTGTGGTACGCTGTTGCTGTTTTCCCCATCACGCCATGAGCAATAGTTTTTATAATGACCTGGCTTTAAGTGTCGATATCCGAGTTCAAGCACGTCGCGGGACGGAATAACCCAGTCAGTGAATCCGTTGATGCTTAACTCAGAAATCTGTTTAGCAGCTTGGCTGCCAGCATCGATTAGCGCTTTCATGTTGGCTAAGCAGTCGTTCGGGCTGCCAGCGCCTTCTACAATTTTTCCAGATGGAAGAATGATAGATTTGATCTGACCTTCTTTCTTTGGCGCCCAGATGATGCCTTTGTGTGTCCCGTTGACATTGATGATGCCGCCGAAGTAGCCGCCTTCCATGGCGGTACCGATTTCGATGCTGGTCATTTCTTGCATGATTTTTCCTTAAAGTGGGGTGGTTAATTTGATGTATTTCACGTGAAAAGTAGCGTCGTCGTAAAACTTGACTACGCCGTTCTCGCCTTTTACTGCCCAGTCACCGACTTCCATGTGGCGGACATGGATGCCCAGGCGCATAAGTAATGCAGGGCCTACCCAGTTCAGGCGAATTTTTGAGGATAGGTCTGCAATCTCGATTGAGTTGCTTCCATCGAACTGGACTGCTTTAGCCAGGTAGGGACGTTTTGCATGGGTATGCATGTCAGGCTTTCTGCGCGTTGATGACGCATTCTGCATGCAGTGCTTCATATGCAACTGCATCGAGATAATCATCCTCGTTGAATTTGCCTGCGGCCATGCGGGCGTGTTTTAGGCAACCCATAAATGCCCAGCCCTGTGCTTCGGTCAGATCGGTACCGTAGCGGGCATTGAACATTTTGACAGTCAGCGACATGCTGCGTTCACCGTTTGGTTTGTCTCGCTGTTTACCGCGCTGATCGATGATTTCGGCACCACTGATAAGTATGTCGGCAGCAGTTACTTTGTTTTCAGCCATGCTAGTCTCCATGTGTATTTGAGGATGAAGTAAAATCTGATGGCGAGGATCAGGCGACGCATGCGAAGATGCTCCGCACTTCAAAGCGATCGAATGCATCGATCACCGCGTCCATGGTGCAGGCAAACAAGCCTGTGTAGGTGACACGCTCACCGCGTTTGGTTTTTAGCTTGATTTTTATAGTCTTCATGGTGTTGCTCCTGTAATTAGTAGCTGTCTTCCCAGCTTGCCCACATATGCCCGCCCATGGACTTCAACGAAAGGAGTAGCGTCATATGCTGCCAGTGTTACTGATAAAGCCCGCGCCACTGTTGGCTGGGCGCGGTGTGGTTAATTTAAAAATGGATTGCCGAAAAAGAATGGGTTGCCTGTCTTCTCGCGGATTACTGTTATGAGTGTTTGCGTTGCTGCTTCAAGCACTTTGTCAGCGCGTATCAGCTCAAACCAGAATTTAAGCTGACCATCACGTACTCGATAGCGCAGACGTGCATCAAGCTGATATGCGTCACCATTCCAGAACACTGGAAGACCAAGCGAGAAGCGGTCAAATACCTGCATTTTTTGCAGGGTTTGTGCATCATCATCCTGCACAAAGCTCATTTGTACGCCGCCGTTTTGTAATCGAACTGCGCTTTTGAAACGCATATCCTGATTGGCTTCAAAGGTAATCGCCATTTCCAGCATTTGTGCGCCAGTTGGGCAACCTTCGATACTGGCTATGTCTTTCAGATTGTCTTCGATGAATGCGGCGAATTCGACTTGGGTGAATGCTTTTGCATTACGATCAGTCCAGCGGGTCCACTCTTCGGAAAATAATGGGCTGAATTTAACAAGATGATCACGCCAGTCAGCTTCATCTGCCGTTTCGCCATGATCATTAATGATGCCAGTGAAATTTACGTCTCCTTTTTGATAGTTGGCTTCGCACCAGATCGTGCTATCAGCCAGTGAGCCGTGACGGGTAACGTAGTTGATAAAGCTTTCTTCATCATTCAGACGAACCTGTGCAGTTTTGCGGCGTGGTGTTGGGCTAAGTTTGATATCGTCTTTCTCGACGATAGTCCAGCCTGGTGGTAATGCCGCACGCTGTAAGTATTGATCCTGGCCTAATAATTCGACAGGTTCTTTCATTTCTGCCGCTAGTGTTTCTGCCAAGTTGGCTGTTTGTTGATCTAACATAATTATTCCTTATGCGGTCTTTAGGGTGGATGGTGCAGCATCTGTTGCACCTGGTACGCTCTTGAGCTCAAGGCTGCGCTGGTGAGGGTCTTCGGTGACTAGACTGCCTTCTGGTGTGGCAAATAGCAGCGCTTCCATCGCTTCCTCAGTTGGCTTGATAACTTTTACCTTGCCGGTGATGTGCATTGCACCGCCTCGCGTGGCTTTTTTGACTGTGATAATCAGGTTAATGCTGCCTTGCTTGCCTGATGAATCAACAGCGGTTACTAGGTCTGCCAGTTTGTCGCTGGCCGTGTCGATAAATACACCGCCGCCTATGTGGCGAAGGGTGTCAGTTATGGGTCTGATCATGATTTACTCCTGTTTATCTGGTTGATTGATGGGTTATGCTGCTTGTTCTTGTAACCGCTCTTGTTCACGTTTTGCGCGCGCAGCTTCTATCATTGGCAATGCGTCTTGCTCTGGGATAGGGTCGAAGTTATGCATTGATATGGTGAGGGTGGTTGCTTCATCTGAATAATGAAAACGGTTAGGTCCGGTAAGCCAGAAGCTTTCTTGTACAGATCTGGCGCGGCTCATGATATCCATCAGTGCTTTTGCATCTTGTTCGTTTGCTAGTGCGTAATATCCGCCTACCTGGGCTAGTATCATTTTGATTACTCCTTATTTGTCTGGTTGGTTGGTTGGGTTTCTTTGTTGCTGGTGTTTATAATAGCCTGCGGTAATTAAATAATCAATAGCTTTAGGCTATTATTTATTAATATAGTATATTGCTCAAATAAATTATTTTATTTTTTAAAGGTTGATATGGGTAAAATTGGTATTCTGGCGAAGATAGCGCGGCACTTAAGTGCATCAGAAACGGGTGCTGCTGAGGATAAGCCAGTTGAATTATTGATTGAGGCAGAGCAATTGTTACGCGATATGGCGCGTGAGATAGGGTTATTACGTAGTTTTATTGAGCATAGCGGGGTATGGCTGCCAATAGCATCGGCACCGCATGATCAGCGGATTTTACTATTTACAGGTGCTGAGATTTACGCCGCTCACTGGGTACAGAGCATGGATACAGGTCACGAGGCATGGATGATAGGTGAGATGCCTGACGGGATGCAGGCGGTAGTGACAGCAACACATTGGCTTCCTGCGCCTAAGCCGCCGTGTACTGATGCAGTGGCTGATAATTTATCAAATCACACTGGTGCGGATGGTAATTCCTCAAAGCTCTCCAGTGGCTATGAGTTGTTTAATTTCAGTATTTACTCGCTCAGCTACGAGTCTGTTTATGAAGCTGTTACCGCTGGCGTTAGAAAGGCTCTCAAGACTAGTCCTGACAATATCTAAATACTCATCTGGCATCGTATTTGGCAGCAAAAAATCAAATGTGAAACCAGCGTAGATGATATTAATAAATTCACCCATATTTGTCATGACGATCTCTATGGCCATGGGTGAAATATTGTTGTCTTTTAACCCGTCTCGGATTGCCTGCTCAATCTCTATGCGATCTCGAACAGGCTTAGTTGGGAACTCGATTATATTTTTCAATTGTTATCTATAGCCTAAGATACTTGATAGGGCCATTACTTTGACCAGTCTATTCTCAAGACTTCTGCTGAGATGGTGATATATCGTGCATTGTATCTATTCATGCGTTGATTGCGGACTATAAGTGCATTACCACCAACTTCCGAAACCTTCTCTTTAAGTTTTGGTAATGCATCTGTAACGGTTGGCTCTCTAAAACCTGGCTGGTAGTAGTCAAAGTCGATCAGACCAAGGCTTTTAAATGTAGCTGTTGGCGGATAGGCATATAGAACGCTTACTCCTGAATTATTTTGGCTTTGTGGATTTGCTGTGTACTGCATGGTAGAGCATCCCGTCAAGGTGCTTATTGCTGCTATTAGTATAAATTTTATCATTGCTCGCCTCGCTTGTTTGTGTCGTGTTCAGTTTCATCGTTTTGCGGCGGTTTAGCAACTTGATCGGCTAGCCTCGCAAGTAAATATTGCTGTTCTGGTGTCATGTTTTCCATGATTTGAACAATATGCGACATAGGTTCGCTGGTGTATGTGCTTATTTTGCGCTTATCACCGCGCCCAGTCATTAGCCATTCAAATGATACTTTTGCCCACTTTGCCAAAACTATACACTTATCCATATCTGGTATGGCTTCAGCATCAAACCATTTTTTTACTGATGGCTGTGTCACTTTTAGTCCTGCGGCACCGATAACGCGGGTCAGAGCTGCTTGCCTGCCAAATGGCTTTAATCCATTTTCAGTACATAACTCTATAAGTCTTTTTGAAAATTCTATATGTGGATTATTCATATTTGAAGTATATCCTCTGAAATAATTGCTTCAGGCTATTGTTGATTCAATAGCTTTGGGCTATTATTTGTTTTATGGAAAAAAATCTAATACAAGAAGCTATCGAAATATGTGGTGTTAATGGTTTTGCACGCGAGCTAGGTGTGTCTGGTCCATCTTTGTTGAAATGGAAAAAACAGAACAGCTTGCCGCGCACCGAGTGGACAGGTGAAACCAATTACGCTGCAAAAATAGAGCAGCTAACTGATGGCCGTGTGACACGCGATGATTTGCTGTCGTCTGGCTTCGGTAAAAGATCATGATGAAGCTGTTATCACTGAGCAACACGCTGGCAGGCCGTTTGTCTGCTACATCCCTCCTGGCTCTTAGCCAGTTTTTCGCCATATCGGGTTTTTTACCTGGTATGGCGTTTTTTTTGGGCTGGTTATTCATTTAATACCTCGTTCTGGTTTTGATGTATTAATTATAAGCTGTTGATTATTCAATAAAATACGACGATTTAGGGGAGTTTTAGCCATGTTTGATTTACCTGATCTGGTTTATCGCGTTGTCCATGAGCAGCCGGGTGGCGTTCCTGCGCTGGCTGCGCGGATGGGTGTGTCACCGAATGTGCTCAATAAAAAGGTTTCACCTACTCAAGAGTTTCACAAGCTGACACTGGGTGAGGCTGCCCAGATCGTTGAGCTGACTGGCGATGATCGCATCCCTCAGGCTTTTGCCGACATGGTTGGGTGCGTGCTGGTACCGACAGCGGATTTCGATGGCGTGACGGATATGGCACTACTGGAGACCTACACGCAGATGATTAGTTGCCTGGGCGTGTTTGGGCAGGATTTCCATGCGGCTTTGCGTGATGGCCATATCACTCGCGCTGAGGTGCAGCAGATACATGATGATCTTTATAAGTTGCAGTCTGCAGGTGCTGAGCTGTTTGTGCGCCTGGGTGCATTGATAGATGACTGAAACCGAACGCCGCCGCGCTGAGAATCGCCTGAAGATGCCAAAAGTGACGGCATGGGTGGATGAGATGCGGGCAGCGTTTGGTGATGATGTGCGCGTGACGTATGCGCGTGAGGGTGGGTTTGTGGTGGGCAAGCCGATGGCTGCTTTGCCGCAATTCGAGACGGTAGCTGAATTAAATAAAAAATGGCGCGAACAACGTGCTAACCAAACAGGGGTGTAGTCGTGGCGAATTCAATTGATGGTGTGATAGATCAGTTTTATGCAATGGGCATGCCGCCATTGCCCGATGGTTATCTGGCTGTGGATGCTGGCAGATTCACGCGCTACGGTCCGCAAAAGAAAGCCTGGTACAAAGTATTCAGCTACCGAGCCAAGAATGGTAAGGACTACTATACCGGTACGTTTGGCTATAAAGGTGCGGGACCTTACAAGGTTGAGTCTGACTGGTCTGATGTTGATCAGGCTGAGCGTGAGCGCTATCTTGCTGCGCAGGCTGAGGCCGCAGTCAGGGACGAGGCCAAGCGTGTGCAACGCGCTGCCGCAGCTGCTACACGGGCTGGTGTGCAATGGCGTATGGCTTCCAAGACTGGCGCATCAGATTACATTACCCGCAAGCAGGTCAAGGCTGAGTCATGCCGCTTCGATAATGATGACGTGTTGCTGGTGCCAGCGATGCGCTATGACCATGTGCCTGCAACGATGGTAGGGCTGCAGAAGATATTACATGACGGGCAGAAGCGTTTTAATGCTGGCATGGAAAAGTTTGGCGCGGCTTGTCGATTGGGTAAGCAGCCAGTTGATGGCGATACTTTGTATATCGTCGAGGGTTATGCCACTGGCGCATCTGTGCGCATGGCGCTAGATTACGCTGCGTCGGTATTTGTGGCTTTTGATGCGGGTAATTTGCTGCCTGTGGCGCGAATTCTACGTGCGACTTATCCATCCAGCCAGATTGTGTTCTGCGCTGACAATGACCATGAGACTGATGGTAACCCTGGTAAAAACAAGGCGCTGGCTGCGGCTGACAGCATTGGCAATGCGCACATTGTGTTGCCTGAGTTCCGTGATGGTTATATGGCCAAGCTAACAGACTTCAATGATTTGCATGTGACTGATGGTATTGAGGCTGTTCGCACTCAACTGGTTACGATCAATTATTGCTTTGCATCTGGTCATGCCGATCCATTTATTGGTGATGCAGGTGATCGTCGTTTTTCTGTCGTCGATCTTCCCCAGACCCCTTCTGAGGGTGAGCCGACCACTGAACCAAAAGACAATAATTACACCATAGCGGTATTGCTTGAGCAGTTCGCGCTGGTCTACGGCAAGACTGACGTGTGGGATAACATCCATAGAACCCTGATGAAGCAGGCTGGATTTTCTGCGACCGTTGGCAAGTCCCTAGCTGCTGAGTGGCGTAATCACCCGCAACGTCGAACCATTTCACCTGATGCGCTACCCAAGCTGAAACGCGGGCGCGCAGCAGGCGGGGGTGCAGGGGGTGACAGGCTGGCGCATATGCTTGAGCGATTCACCTTGCTGTATGGCACGGTGACAGTGTGGGATAACGAGTCGCATATGGTGATGTCACTGGCGGCGCTGACTGCAGCATTTGGCAGTGATGCGGTGAAGTTCTGGCAGGAGTCGCCTTTGCGTCGGTTAGTTGATGCGGACAAGCTGGTGTTTGACCCAACGCAATCATGCAATCCTGAGACGCATATCAATATGTTTGACGGATATCCATTGAAGCCGGTAGGCGATCCATCAAAGTGTGCTGCAATCCTTGATCTGCTGGCTGAACTCTGTAGTCATGAGCGTGACAATGCTAGCGATGTGTTTACCTGGCTGCTGCGCTGGATTGCTTATCCGCTGCAGCATCCTGGTGCAAAGATGCAATCTGCTGTACTGATGTTCGGCGAAAAACAGGGTACAGGCAAGAGTCTGTTTTGGGAAGGCGTGGTCGAGGCGCTGTATGGTGACTATGGCACAACCGCCGGTCAACATCAGCTTGATTCTCAGTTTACCGAATGGCGGTCATGCAAAACTTTTGTGGTATTCGAAGAGGTGTTGTCACGCTCTGAGCGCTATAACTTCATCGGAACAATCAAGCACATGATTACCGGCCGCACTCAGCGTATCAACCCTAAGGGTTTGCCTGAGCGTGAAGAGGCTAACCATCTTAACAGCGTGTTTCTATCCAATGAGCCGCAACCCATACCGCTTGAGCTTGAAGACCGTCGATTCATGGTGGTTGAGGCACGAAACAAACTCACTGAAGAACTCAAGCGTGCTGTGCTGGCTGAGATTGCCAATGGTGGGCTGGCGGCTTTTTATCAGTACCTGATGAAGTTTGATCTGGCTGACTTTGAGCCAGGCACACCAGTGTTGCGTACTGTAGCGCGGGAGAAGATCGTAAATTTTGGCTTGCCTTCACATGAAGCGTTTTTCCGTGAATGGCAGAGCGAGGAATTGCGTGCGCCTAAACAGTCTTTGTTTGTTCCGTTTTGCAGCTGTCGAGTGTGCGACCTGTTTGAGGTGTATCGGCATTGGTGCAATAAGACAGGTGAACGGTTGATTACACAAACCAAATTTTCAGAACTGATGGCGAATCGTGTGACTAAAGCGCGGGCATATGTGCTGATTGGGTCAACCAAGGTGCAGCAGCGCGTCTTTATCGTCAACCCGCCTGAACCATCGATTGCGTATGGGTTAAGCGTAAGTGAGCAGTGTGAAAAATTCCAGTCTATTGCGGATATTGATGTCTGAAACAAGACAGGATGAGACAGGTTAAGAAGCAACCTGTCTTGGTGCAAGTTTATGAATATAAAGGGATAAGACAGGTAAGACAAGTAAGACAGGTTAAAACAGCTTCTCACGCGTACACGCATATTTTTATACGAGCATATGTATTAATAAAAAAATACATTTCTCACGATGTACCTAATTTAACCTGTCTTACTTGTCTTACCTGTCTTAAATATTAAAAATCAATAAGTTATACCAAGACAGGTTAAAAAGTAACCTGTCTTATCCTGTCTTGTTAATTTTTGGGGAGTTTCTGATGAAAAAACGTGGGGCAAGGTTTAAGACTAAGCGTGATCCAGATGCTTTTCGCCGCGCAATTGGTGGTGTTGCATATATTGATGATAGCCAGCAGGTTGAGCTGGGTGTTGCATATCGGATGGCTTATGAGGCGCTTAAAACAGGTAGCGGTGTTGAAAGCCACTTTCATACGCTTGCCTGCACCGCCAATATAGCGCTGGTGATGTGTGAGCGTGGTTTTGGCACTGATTATATGGATGATGCGATTAAGGCTCAGGATGCGATTGTGCGCTGTTTTGCACGAAGCAAGTCAACAGACAGGTATTTGCTAGATGGGGATGGAATATCCAGCATTGCGCGACTGCTTGAGCTGCATGATGCGCAATTAGAGATATCGACCAATGGTGATCTACGGCGCACGGTAGATGAGGTCTACAAGCGCATCAATGCTCGCATGCCTGGACATCAGGTAATGGAGTTGGTATGAGTGCGCTGCCTAAGCATATGTATGGTGATCCAGCGCTGCACGTGAAGTTTGAGCATGAGCGTAACCCATGCTTAAAGTGTAAGTATCTGGATATGCTTTGGGGGAAGCAGGTATGCGCGATAGGGCAAAAGGTCGGTAACGGGTGCATCAAATTCACAGCAAGGGGAGTGGCATGATAGGTTTTATCGATGATGAGCTGAGACAGTGGGCGGCGTGGAGTATTTTGCGTAAGGATGGTGGTTTAGGTTATCCACACCAGGTGAACTTTGCGAGATTGGGTGGTGGCGCGTGTAGTCGTTATGAGCCTATTGTTGATGAGAATGCAATGAAGATGGAGAGATGCGTGCTGTGCTTGCCGCATGACCTGTGGTGTGTGGTGGATTACTGGTATCGCAATCCGTCAGCGAATATTACGTCTTGCTCATTACATTGCAAATGCCATCGAGAAACTGTTTATTCACGATTAAATCGGGCGCACATCAAGATTATGGGCTGGCTCAATGACCTTGAATCTGGTGTTGCACTACCAATTCCGCGCAAGCCCAAAAAAGATGCGGGATTGCGACGAAATCGCTTGACAAGCGTTCCTACAGTTTAGTATAGTTTCAGCTACGTTGAATTAGTACGCCCATAACCCGCCTAGTGCGGGTTTTTTGTTGGCTATAATAAACAGCATACAAGGATATGATCATGCCATTTACTGTTGATGAGTTACGTAAGCTAGCAACAGAAGCTGGACATTATCTTGATAGTGAGGTGCATGACTTTCTTTGTTATGTTGAGAGCCTAGCTACATCAGAGCAGCAGACTATTGCTACTAAACCTGCAACACCTTCCGTCGATACACCTACCGCTTGATATCAACGTAAGTGGCTATCCGGTCTAAGTCTATCTGTCGTCATGCTGGATGCAACACATTACTGACTGAGGCAGGGTACTGCGAACAGCACGCCAAGCTGCATCAACAACAATCTGATGCACAGCGTGGCAGCGCGCACCAGCGTGGATACAATCGCAGGTGGCAGAAGGCGCGCGTTACGTTCTTAATGCGCAGTCCGTTATGTAAGCACTGCGCTGATGCTGGCTTAGTAGTTGCAGCAACCGATGTCGATCACATCACCCCTCATAAAGGTGATCAGACTCTGTTCTGGGATTCAAGCAATTGGCAATCGCTTTGTAAGTCATGCCATAGTAAAAAAACTGCACGTGAAGACGGCGGCTTCGGTCGACAGGGGTAGGGGGTGTCAAAGTCTACAATCAACCAACTGAAGACCGTCAGCTAAGTACAATTTTTGTACGCGCAGGTTTTGAGGGTGGGGGGTTATGTTTAGGAGTTAATTATGGGAATTCGTGGACCGAAACCAAAGCCGGTTGAGTTGAAAGTGCTGGAAGGTAATCGAGGTCATCGTCCCGTAACCACTGACGGCCAGCTTCGTCCGCAAGTCGAAGTCCCGGATCCACCGAAGTACCTTGGACGTGAGGCGCGTAAGGAATGGAAGCGTATCACCGTTGAGCTGGTACGCAATAACATAATCTCCAAGCTCGATCAGCACATGCTTGGCATGCTGTGCCAATCTGTTGAGCGCGTTGTCATGTTCGAGACTGCACTACAGCGTGAAGTAGAATCAAAGATTAGTAAAGGTCATGCACCTGACCTTGCCTACGTATCCTACACAGAAAAAGGATACGAGCTGCAATCAGTAAGATACCAACTGCTAAACCGCGAGCGTGAAATGCTGATGAAACTTCTAGGTGAGTTTGGCTTATCGCCATCACTACGCGCCAAGGTTGTTACAGGCACAAGAACAGCTCAGATGACACTATTTGAAGGTGGCCAAAGCGGCACCCCGAGCAACTTCGACGACTTTTAATAACGAATGACATTTGTAGAACGCGCCAACCGATACGCACAAGACGTCATCGGCGGGGAAGTCGCGGCCTGCAAATGGGTTAGATTAGCTTGCCAGCGTCACCTGGATGATCTTAAAAAATCACAGGGAAAATGGAAATACGTATTCGATGAGGCTGCCGCCAACCGCATATGTCAGTTTCAGCAGCTGCTGCCACACATCAAAGGAGAGTGGGCGCGGCCAGTATTAGTTGGTGGCCAGATGGTCTACCCCAAGATCATGCTGGAAGACTGGCAATGCTTCATACTTTGCATTGTCTTTGGCTGGAAGCACAGAGATACCGGAAAGCGCAGATTTAAGCGCGTCTACATCGAAGTGCCACGCAAGAACGCTAAGTCAACGTTATCCAGCGGCGTGGCAAACTACATGCTTACCGCAGATGATGAGCCAGGCGCGGAAGTTTACAGCGCCGCCACTACAGGTGAGCAAGCACGAATCGTATTTAATGACGCCACTACCATGGCAACGCGCGAACCGTCATTTGTCAGCAGATTTGGCGTTGATATAGGAAAGCACAGCATGTCGGTACCGCATACCGCAAGCGTATTCCGGCCACTGAATGCCGAGGGCAGCACATTAGACGGACTTAATATCCACTGTGGCATCATCGACGAGCTGCATGCGCACAAAAAGCGCGACCTGTATGACGTACTAGACAGCGGTACCGGCGCACGATCACAGCCGATACTATGGATGATCACTACAGCAGGTAGTGACCGCAGCGGCATCTGCTACGAACAACGGATCCACGTCACCAAAATACTGGACGGAATTTTTAAAGACGACAGCTTTTTTGGGATTATCTATACGATAGACGAAGGTGATGACTGGGCAGACCCAGCCGTCTGGAAAAAAGCCAACCCGAACTACGGCATCAGCGTCATGCCAGACGATATGGAAGAAGCCTGTCGCAAAGCCATGTCCATGGCCTCGGCGCAAAACGGATTTTTAACCAAGCGCCTCAACATCTGGGTAAACGCTGATAGCGCCTGGATGGATATGCGTGCTTGGGATGCATGCGCAGACACATCGCTCAGCATAGAAGAATTTGAAGGACAGGAGTGCATCGTCTCGCATGACCTAGCCAGCAAAGTCGACATTGCCGCCAAGATGCGCCTGTTCTGGCGAGATATTGACGGACAGCGTCACTATTATGGATTTGGCAGATACTTTCTGAACGAAACCGCCATTGAACAAGGCACAAATTCACAATACAGCGGCTGGTCCAGGCGCGGAATTCTAACGGCCACACCCGGCAATGTAACGGATTTCAGCATCATCGAAGATGATTTTCTCGATGATGCGGTGCATTACACCGTTATTGAGGCACCTTACGACCCGTTTCAGGCCACACAATTCAGCCAGAACATGGTTGCAGCTGGCTTGCCAATGATAGAAGTCGGATCTACAGTAAAGAATTTCAGCGAACCCATGAAATGGCTCGAAGCCTTGGTGTTGCAAAACAGATTTCACCACGATGGCGACGAAGTGCTCGCCTGGATGATCAGCAACACCGTATGTCATCGTGATGCAAAGGAAAATATCTTCCCGCGCAAAGAGCGTGAAGAAAACAAAATTGACGGCGTCGTTGCACTACTCATGTGCTTAAATCGCGCCATGACCGACAATCAGGACGGCCCGGTTATTGGGTCAGATTACGAATTAATGGTGATTTAATGGGATTAAAAACTTGGATTACCGGTATGTTCGCCTCAGATGGTGACCGATCACCCTGGGGAAGCTTCTGGTTTGAGCCTGTTACCGTCGGCACTATGAGCGGAATGCGCGTCTCGAGCGAGACTGCCATGCAGTTATCAGCCGTATTTCGTGCAGTTTGCCTGCTATCTGGCCACATGGCCATGTTGCCCATCGTATTTTATGAGCGCGATACCCGCAAGCGCGTCAAGCACCCACTGCTAACCCTGCTAAACCGCCGCCCAAACCGCTGGCAAAATGCCTTTGAGTGGCGTGAAATGATACAGGGCCATCTGGAATTACGTGGAAATGCCTACAACGAGATCATCGCCAACGCACGCGGCGATATCACCGAACTGATACCCCGTCATCCAGACCGCGTAAAAGTGGAAATGCTGGATAATGGTGAATACCGCTACCGTATTACAGGCCCAGGCGGCAGTGAACGCATCCTGCCACGTGGCCAAATCTGGCACATACGCGGGCTATCCTCAAACGGCATCACAGGCGTATCCGTCATCGAATACGCACGCGAATCGTTCGGCTTAGGCCTGGCAGCACAAGGTTACGGCGCGCGTTTTTTTGCCAATGACGCCAAGCCATCAGGCGGCTGGATAGAATTCCCGGGGCAATTCAAAGACAAAGAAGCCCGCCAGATATTTCGTGAAGGCTGGCAATCCAATCAGGGTGGCGGCAATCGTGGCAAGACCGCAGTGCTTGAGCTAGGTATGAAATATCACGAGATCGGTATTAACAATACCGATGCACAGTTTTTAGAGACTAAGAAATTTAGTATCAGCGACATAGCTAGGTGGTTCGGCGTACCGCCGCATAAGATAGGCGATTTAGACAACGCCACATTCAGCAACATCGAACAGCAAGCATTAGAGTACATACAAGATGCACTCCAGCCAAGAGCAACACGCCTGGAAGCCAGCATTGCAGCAGAACTGCTATTTGATGATGAAGAAATCGACATAGAGTTTGATTTTCGTGAACTGCTGCGCGGTGACTCATCTGCTCGTGCAACCTATTACCACAACGGCATCCTCGACGGCTGGATGACCCGCAATGAAGCCAGAGACATGGAAGGCATGGAGCCACTAGACGGCCTTGACGAACCACTGCGACCGCTCAACATGACAGAAGAAGACGAAGCAGAAGACCTTGAATCAGATCAGGAAGCCACAGAACCACCAGCACAAGAGCAACTTGAACAACAGAATGACACAACAGAACAAGACGCCAGCGACACAGCACAGCGCCTGCACAACATCATCCAGAGCAACGCTGCCCGCATGGCGCGCCGAATAGTAAAATCAGGCGCAGCCATCAACCCCGAGCTCGTTGCAGAAGCCATGGGCATATCCACCGTCTCAGCAACAGCATGGGCAAACAGCGTACCAGCAGGCTCAACCACAGAACAAATCACCGCGTCACTCATGACGCTAGGAGAAACAGCATGAAACGCGCCTTACTTATATCTGAATTCCTGTCCACTCCCTGGGCACTCATGCCCGAGCGCCTAAACGCCTTCGCAGGTGTACTAGGACGCTGGATGCAAGGAGAATCCGCATCAGACATCACCATGGCAGCGATACAAGCCGACAAACAATCCCGCACAGTCAAGCAATCCAGCAATACCAACGCAGGTGGCGGCAACATCGCCGTATTACCGTTTTACGGCGTCGTCACCCAGCGCGGCAATATGGTGGACGACATCTCAGGCACGGGCAGTGCCAGCACCCAGCGCTTCACCCAATCATTCCGCGATGCCATGGCTGACCCGTCAGTCAGCAGCATCCTCATTGATATTGACAGCCCAGGCGGCAGCGTTTACGGCGTTGCCGAGCTGGCTAATGAAATCCAGCAAACACGTGGACAGAAAAACGTTGTCGCTATCGCCAACAGCCTCGCCGCCTCAGCCGCCTACTGGATAGGCTGCGCAGCCAATGAGTTTTATATCACACCAGGCGGCGAAGTTGGCAGTATTGGTGTCTGGCAAGCACATGAAGATTGGTCGGCAGCTATGACTGACGCAGGTGTCAAAACAACACTTATCTCCGCGGGCAAATTCAAGGTAGAAGGCAATCCATACCAGCCGCTTGATGAAGAAGCCCAGGCATTTATGCAGTCCCGTGTCGATGACTATTATGTTGCCTTTACCAAGGCTGTTGCCAAAGGTCGTAGCATGAGTATCGATCAGGTGCGCAATGGCATGGGGCAAGGCCGCTGTCTCGGTGCAGATGCCGCACTGTCTGAAAATATGGTTGATGGCATCATGACCTTTGATGATGTTGTCAAAAAAATGCAGCGCGATGCAAAATCCACCCAGCGCGGCGCATCACGCCTTGCAGCCGCAAAAAGAGAACTTGAGATCATCGGCTAGTCAAGCCGACACGTGACATATCCATTGATGCGTCACGCCTGCCCGTCGGCAGGAAAATGACACCCCAAACAACCGCCTAACGGCGGTTTTTTTACGCCCGTCCAGCCCGCTCACGCGGGTTTTTTATTTTGGAGATACACCAAATGAACAAGAAACTTCGTGAACTACATAGCCGTAAAGCCGCGCTGGTACAATCAGCTCGCGCTATTACAGACAAAGCCGACAAAGAAGCCCGCGATTTAAGCGCAGATGAAAGCGCAGACTTCGACGGCATCTCAGCCCAGATCGCCGCTGCTAACGCAGCCATCGACCGTGAACAAGTCATGAGCGCAGAAGAAGCCCAGTTAGGCATCCAGTCCTCAAGCTTTGTCACTGTTGCTGACAATCGTGAAGCGGATCCACGCCGTGGCTACCAATCCTTTGGCGAATTTGCACAATCTGTGCGCAATGCAGGCATCCATGGCGGCATGCCAGATGGTCGCCTGATGATAGGCGCATCCGCACCGTCCACATTCGGCAGCGAAGGTGTTGGTGCTGACGGCGGCTTCCTCGTACCGCCTGATTTCGCACAAGAAATCTTTACCCTGTCACTAGCAGAAGACTCATTGCTGCCAATGACCGACGGCACCCCAGTCAATGGCAACAGCATGGTATTCCCCAAAGACGAAACCACACCATGGGGCACCGATGGCGTGCGTGCGTACTGGCAAGCAGAAGCAGTCGCAGCCAACGCAACCAAGCCTAAGCTCGGCACATCAACCTTGCGCTTGCACAAGCTCATGGCATTAGTACCGTTAACCGATGAACTGATGTCAGATACCAATGCATTAGACAGCTATTTGCCAGGCAAAGTCGCTGACTCCATGCGCTGGAAAATCAACGAAGCCATCCTCAACGGCACAGGTGCAGGCCAGCCATTGGGTGCATTTGTTGGCGGCGCAGCGCAAGTTATCGCCAAAGAATCAGGTCAGGCAGCATCTACTGTGCAAACAGCCAACATCCTGAAAATGATAGCTGCATTACCACCTGGCAGCTTCCCGCGCTCGGTTTGGTTAATCACCCCAGATGCACTGCCAGCAATATTCGGCTTAACACTGGGCAACTACCCAATCTACATGGCGCCTGGTGATGCCAAGAACAACCCATACGGCATGCTCATGGGTCGTCCTATCATGGTCAGCCAGCATGCATCGGCATTCTCAGCGCAGGGCGACATCGAGCTGATCGACATGAGCTACTATCGCAGCATCACCAAGGCAGCAGGCATGGAAACAGCAACCTCCATGCACCTGTACTTCGATGCTGACGCAACCGCATTCCGCACCACATTCCGCGTGGATGGCCAGCCTAAGATTGTTGCACCGATTACCCAGGCAAAAGGCAGCAACCTGCTGTCACCATTCCTGCAGCTCGGCGCTCGTTAATAAGCTCGGCGCTCGTTAATATCCCATCGGGTCTGGATAACCCAGACCTGAAATCTTAAAAGGAAAAGCACATGTACACAAACCAAAAAATGTCGGAAGGCATACCACTGCTAGCCAGCATCAACCCAGTCAGCCAAGGCGTAGGCAGCATCTCGTCTGGCTGGATTTCAGCGGCCAATCTGCACCAGATTATGGCGATTATCTCCACTGGCGTATTGGGCGCATCCGCAACTGTAGACGCCAAGGTACAGCAAGCCACATCCAACGCAGGCGCAGGTGCTAAAGACGTGACAGGCAAAGCCATCACCCAAATCGTCAAAGCGACAGGCGACAACAAGCAGGCACTCATCAACCTGCGCGCAGATGATCTGGATAGCGCAAACGGCTTCACCTTTGTCGCTATCACACTGACTGTAGGCGTTGCTGCATCACAAGTTGCTGCCTACTTGCTCGGCAATCCGCGCTTCCAGCCAGCTGAAGCCTATAACAACGCATCAGTTGCACAAGTCGTTTAATCAGTAACCACGGCGGCGCAAGCCGCCAATTAACTACCCTGGCGCAGCGCAAGCTGCCCACTTATTCGAGCGCTTATCATGCCCTACATCCTCGTCAGTCCGCCAGCCGTTGAGCCAGTATCACTGGCCGAAGCCAAGTCACACCTGCGCGTTGACATCAATGACGACGATCTATTGATAGGCGCACTCATTTCAGCAGCCAGAACACATGCTGAAATGGTAACCCAGCGTCAATTTGTTACAGCAACATGGAAACTGGTGCTCGATGCTTTCCCAGGACCAAGCCTGACGGGTGTCCCGTCTGGCATGCCGTTTTCCATGCCAGCACACGCCATACAACTTAATAAAAGCCCGGTGCAATCCATCGTCTCAATCAATTATCTGGATATGGGCGGCGTCATGCAAACTATGCCGACAGCCGATTATAAGTTTGAGCCAAGTACCGAACCAGCACGTATCACACCAGTATTTGGCAAAATCTGGCCAGTCACATTACCGCAGATTGGCGCGGTTGAGGTCACGTTTACTGCTGGCTACGGCACATTAAACAATGCCACGCCCCCAGCATGGTTACCAGCCCAGATACCCGAAGGCATCAAAGCCTGGATGAAAATCCGCATGGCTACACTTTACGAAAACCGAGAAGAAATAGCCCTCATGAGTCGTGGCAAGCTAGAGCCGCTACCCTACGTTGACGGCCTGCTTGACCCATTCCGCGTGGTGACATATTAATGGGAATCCGTAGCGGCAGCTTACGCAAGCGCATACAGATCCAGCAGCGCGCCGCCACGCAAGATACCTTCGGCAGCCAGTCAGCAACCTGGACGACCATAGCGATTGTATGGGCAGACATTGAAATCCTGAATGGCCGCGCACTCATGGCAGCGCAAGCCGTCAACGTAGAAATCTCGCACACCATCACCGTGCGCTACCAGCCCATATTTTATGACCCAAAAATCGTCGCAGCCTATCGCTGCCTGTACAACGGACGCATATTCAACATTCACTGGATGGAAAACGTCGAAGAGCGCAATGCAATCGTTGTGCTGACAGTGTCAGAAGGGCTGAACAATGGCTAATGTAGATGTATCAAAATTCAACCAGCAGATGTGTAAGTTGCTTAATCTTCCTGCAGGTACCGTCTGGTTTGAATTGCGGTGTGCGGTTGATGAATATCCAACTGTTAAGTGCGCCTATTTAGTACCAGCTAACCTGAATGATGCTGCTGAAACCGAGATGCAAGAATGCATCGCAAAATTTACATTAACACCAAAAGAAAATGGCTGAGTTAGCACATATCAGCGGGCTAAAGGAGCTAAATGACGCGCTCACCGAGCTACCCGAACGCATCGCACGCAACGCGCTCAGCGCCAGCGTCTATGCCGCAGCCAAGATTATCCGCGACGAAGCAAAATCACAGGCGCCAACTTACACAGGCGACGTAACGCAAGGACACCCGCCACCTGGCACGCTGAAGCGCTCAATTATCATGAAGCACATCAGCGAGAAATCCAGCAAATATAACCAGACATTTTATGTGCTGGTACGTCACGGCAAAAAGTACCAGCGCCAGGGGAAAAAAGGCAACCTCAGTCAGGATGCTTTTTATTGGCGATTCATTGAGTTTGGCACAACTAACATGGCAGCCAAACCCTTCATGCGACCCGCATTTGAAAGCCAGAAGATGGCCGCTGTCGAAGCATTAAAGCAAAAGCTAGGAAGCCGTATTGAAGAAGAAGCCAGAAAGTTAGCTAAATGATAGAAGAAACCCTACAAGCTACATTAAGCACGCTGGTCGGCGGGCGCGTTTACCCGCTGGTCGCTCCTGACTCACCAGTCAAGCCCTACATCATCTACCAGAATATCGCTAATTCACCCAATAACACACTTGCGGATGGCGTTCCAATCAATAACACACGCATGCAGATCGACTGTTACGACGTCACCTACGCAGGGGTAAAGAATCTGGCAGCAGGCATTATTGCTGCCATGGCTACAGCCAGTTTCACCAACATCCTCACCATGAATCAGGATCTGTTCGAGCCAGATCCCAAGCTCTACCGAATTCAGCACGACTTCAGTATCTGGTACTGATTAACACTTTTCAACCAACCGCCTGATGGCGGTTTTTTTATTTCAGGAGACGTCAAAATGGCATCAACCGCAATCTCGGCACAAGGCAGCACCTTACAGATAGGCACCAGTACAGGCACCGTTAAAAACATCACCGGCCTGCAGCTTGGTTACCCAACCATAGTCTTATCTACAGGACATGGCTTCACCAACGGTGACGTAGAAACCTTTGCTGGCTTGGCTGGCAATATTACCTTGAATGGCCTTACCAAGGTTATTAAAAACGTCACACCTAATAGCTACGCAGTCGATGTCGATACCACTGGTGGCTCAGCCTGGACATCAGGTGGCACTGCCACACCAGTAGCATGGACAAAAGTATCTAACATGCATGACTTCTCAGGCTTTGATGGCCAGGCTGCTGAAATCGACAGAACCAACCTCGACAGCACTGCCAAAGAGTTTGCATTAGGTCTGGTTGACTCAGGCCAGTTCGCCGTCAACGTCGATCGTGACCTGACCGATGCAGGCCAGTTAGCCATTGATGCCGCACGCGTATCAGGCGCGCTCGAAACCTTCAAACTCACCTTGCCAAACGCCAAAACAGCCACATTCACCGGCTACGTCAAGAAATTCAGCATGCAGGGCGGTGTTGATGCATTAGTCAAATCCCAAATTGACATTCGTATTTCTGGCCCAGTTACCTACGCCTAATTTTTAACCCACAAAAAGGAATCACATCATGGCAGTTTTAAACAAAGACCAAATCCTCGCCGCGCAAGACCTGCAGCGCGAAACCGTTGCTGTACCAGAGTGGGGCGGTGAAGTCATCATTCAGGCGCTGTCTGCTGAGCAATCCGAAGCGCTAGTCAAGTCAAACAACAACAACAGCGACAATTTCGCAGTTGCCCTGTTAGCGTTATCACTGGTAGATGAGTCAGGTACACCACTGTTCACCACCGACAGCATCAATGAGCTCAAGAAAAAGAGCGCAACGGTAATTTCCGCCCTGGTTAAGTTATGTACCAAGATGAACGGCCTGGATAAGGAATCCGCCGCAAAAAACGCCGTCCCGAGCGACTCCGTGACCTCCGAATCGCCGTTGCCTTAGGCTACCGCAGCGTAAGGGAACTCATGCGCGGCATGACAGCTGCAGAGCTGTCAGAGCTGCGCATGTTCCACGATCACGAGCCGCTCGGTGAGCTACGTGGTGATGCAAGGGCAGGCATGATCGCTGCCACCATTGCCAACGTCAACCGCAGCAAAGACAGTGAACCCTATCACCCGATAGATTTCATGCCCTACAGCAAAAAACCAGCAACAGAACCCGTTTTGCTGGACCCTGAAGCACAAAGCAAACTCATCCTGTCTGCCCTGTTTGGCAAGCACGACGATGAAGCAACACCCTAGGAGCCATCATGTCATCATCACTCGGTAGTTTAGTCGTTGAACTCTCCGCCAATATGGCGCAGTTCCAGAGCGACATGGGCAAGGCTGCCCATATTGCGCAGGAAAATATGGAGAAAGTCAACGAAGCGGCTGAGATGGCAAAAAAAGGCCTGGAACTGCTCGGCATCGGCTTGGGCCTTAACGAGTTCAAGGAAATGATACAGGGCAGCCTGGAAGCAGCTGACACCTTGAGCAAATTAAGCCAGAAGGTCGGCATCTCAACCGAAGCGTTATCTGCATTGAAATACTCTGCAGGGCTATCTGATCTGAGCCTGGAGCAGCTCAGTGGTGGATTAACCAAGCTGTCTAAAAATATGCTGTCTGTTGAGCAAGGTACGGGTAATGCTGTAGAGGCGATCGATGGCCTTGGCGTCAAAGCCAAGGGCGGTGCAGCTGCTGCATTTGAGTTGCTTAACATCAATATCGAGGCAAGCAAAGGCCATCTAAAATCATCCGAGCAAGTCATCAATGAAGTCGCTGACAAATTTGCCAGCATGCAGGATGGCACGGTAAAAACTGCGTTGGCCATGCAGCTATTTGGTAAAACAGGCGCCGATTTAATACCGCTGTTGAATGGCGGCAGTGCTGCACTAAAAGAGCAGGCAGACGAAGCAAAGCGTCTTGGATTAATTATATCTACCGAAACAGGCAAGGCAGCCGAAGAGTTTAACGACAATATGACGCGGTTAAAAGCGCGCGTAGAGGGTGCAAAAATATCGATGGCAACGCAATTGCTACCATCCTTAACTGATATAGCCAACGCGTTTATCTCATTAAATAATGAGGCGGGGGACACCCCGGGATTATTTACCGTTATCGGTACGGGCGCGCGATACCTATCATTGGCAGTAGGTTCTGCATGGCTCGCACTGCAAGACATGGGTGACGGAATTGGCGCACTGGCTGCACAAGGAAACGCACTGTTGCATGGCGAATTATCCGTAGCAAAAGAAATAGGCAGAGAGCGCGACGCACAGGCCGCACGCAACGAAAAAGTATTTCTTGATTTCCAGAAGCGGCTATTATCCCCTGCACCATCAGAGCCAAAGAGTTCTGGATCGGGCGGCGCAGATACTGCAGACCAGCAACGCCAGGCATGCATATTATCAGGCGGTGTATGGCAAAACGGCAAGTGCGGCGCACGCGCCAAAAAGTCAACTGATGACCCGTCAAAAGCATTGCTGGCCAACAGCCTGAAGCTCGACGAAAACGCCATCAGCCAGCAAGCTGACATCCTCGCCAGCCGCAACAAAATGATAGACCAGTACAACAGCGATAATCTGATCTCGATCAAGGATTATTACGCCGCGAAAAAAGCTGCCCAGGATGAAAATATCAGCGCTACTTTAGCCCTGTACGACAAAGAAATCGAAGCGATTAAAGCGCAGGCAGATAAATCCAAAAAGGCTACCGACAAAGCTGAGGCCACAGGGAAGATAAACGACCTGTTATCTAAAAAATCCAAACTGGAGCAATCCGCATCTGAGGCCGCTATCTACAGCGGTATGCAGGAATCCAAGGCCATGAAAAATCTGGCTGACCAGCTCGGCACAGTCAATGCCCAGGTATTGGAACTGACAGGACATCTACATGAAGCCGCCGTCATCCGATTTGATCAGCAAAACCAGTCACTCAAAGACCGATTCAGCGCAGAAGGCAATGCCAGCGCACTTGCGCAGCTTGAAACGCTTAAAAAATACAGCATTGCCCAGGCTGATCTTAACAAAATCACTGAAGACGCAACGCTGATCAAGAATGCAGCTGCCAATGCAGAAACACGCATCAATATCTCACAAAAAGCCGGCGCGTTATCTGAGCTTGGGACGCTGAGCGCACTGAGCAAGGTTCGCACGGAAGAGGCCGACCAGCTTCAAGCTTTATATGAGCAATATAAAAAAATAGCAGACGCCAGCGGCAACTCGAAGCTGATACAGGATGCGGACGATATGAAGACAGCATTACAGGCTTTACGTGCGGAATCTGACCTTGTTGGTGACAAATTAAGAACCGCATTTAGTAGCAGTTTTGCCAGTGCATTCACTGAATTTGCATCGGGTGCAAAATCAGCGGGTGACGCATTTAAATCATTTGCGCAAGGCGTTGCTGCAGAAATAACCCAACTTGCTGCGCAGCAACTCGCCACCGATATATTTGGAAAAACAGGCAAGGGAACAGACACTGGATGGGTAGGTGCTGCCTTTACTGCCTTGGGAGGATTTTTTAAGGCGGATGGTGGTAACGTCAACAGTAGCTCACCTTACATTGTTGGTGAGCGCGGCCCAGAGCTATTCGTGCCCGGTGCATCAGGCACCATCATACCTAATCACGCACTCAACACCGCGCAAAACAACGCCAGCGGCAATGCAGGCCATACCTACATCACCGTACACGTTAATGGAAGCAACAATGCTCCGGACGTACGCCGATCGGCAGGGCAGGGCGCGCGTGAAGCGCTGGCTGCATTAAGCGGCGCACAGCGTTACGCATAAGGATAAATAATGGCTGAATTTCTGGAAGAGCGCATGCCCACAGGCGTACGTATGGGGGCAAGCTATGCCGACGAGTATAAGGTGGAGATCACCACTACAGCCAATGGCAATGAAAACCGCAAGCTGATCCACCCATTCCCAGCCCGTACCTTCGTCGTTCAGTTCACCGAAACCAGTGCGGACATGTACAGCCTGATCCTTGCGCTGTATAACCGCGCTTATGGTATGTATGCAGGTTTCCGCGTGCAAGCCAAGGACGACTGGAGCACCAACGTCATCAATGGCGTGCAAGGCTCACCCACGGCACAAGACCAGCCGCTGGCGCTGGTATCAGCAGGCGTGTATCAGCTGCAAAAGTTTTACGGTACCGGATCACCATCTATCAGCATCGGCTATCCGGTGCGTACCCTGTTCAAACCCGTCGCAGGCACTACGCGCATCGCCATCGGCACGCTTGAGCTGACATCAGGCTGGACGGTAGACACCACGACAGGCAAGGTTGCCTTCGCCGCTAACAAAACCCGCGCGATAACAGGCATCTCCCAAGCCGCGCAGGCAGTGATTGGAGTTGGCTCGCATACCTTTGTGGTTGGTGACTCGGCGTATATCTCAGACGTTTCCGGCATGACCCAGATCAACGGCTTGCGCGGCATGATCACCGCCATTGGTGCAACGACCATCACCGTCAATATCAACAGCACTGCATTCACTGCATGGACTAGTGGTGGCGTAACTAACACCACGCCACAGATTGGAGAGATCGTCAAAGGTGGCTGCCAGTTTGATATTCCATGTCGTTTTAACAGCAAGATAGATGTCAGTAACACCAGCCCAAACTGGCGCGATTCTGGCACCATCGACATCATAGAGCTACTCAACCCATGAAAACTGCCGTCGCCAATTACAAATACAAGATCTACTGCCTGCGCATCGTGCCGCTATGGGGCAGCCCGGTCTATCTGACCGACTATATCCGCGACCTCACTATCAACGGACACACCTACAAGACCGATACAGGTTATGAGTTTACGGGTTACGCAGCCGAGGCGAATATGTCACCTGGCACGCTAGATCTTAACGGCATAGCCAGCCTCGCAGGCATCAGCTATGACAAAGTAGCGTCAGGCGTATTTGACAATGCCCGTGTCTACGCGTTTGCCACAACCTGGCTCAATCCCATCGAGGATGAAGAGCCGATAGGCGTGTCTATACTTGGCAAAACCACCATTAAGGACACACGCTACACTATACAGATGATGATGCTGGTTGATGCGCTCAATCAGTCAGTCGGTAATACCTACGCACCATCTTGCCAGAAGAAATTTGGCGGGCAAGAATATGCGGGCTGCATGATCAATCTTGCACCGATTACCGTCACAGGCACCATCACCTCAGTCACCAGCACTAGCGCATTCCGCGACAGCGCACGCCCCGAGGCAGACGACCACTTCGGCGAGGGCACGATCTCATTTACTACCGGGCAAAACGCAGGGCTGAAACCACAGGAGATCAAGCAGTATATCGGTGTCAAAACCGCAGTCATCACCGCTATCAGTAAAGCTACCAGCGCAGTTATCGGCTTCGCTTCGCACCCGTTTGTAGTCAATGACGTAGTCGCTCTGTCTGGCGTAGCAGGCATGACGCAAATCAACGGGCTGCAAGGCACAGTTACTGCCATCACCAGCGCCAGCATCACCGTTAATATCGACTCCAGCACATTCAGCACCTACACCAGCGGCGGCACGGCTGCTACGCTGCAGGGCAGTATTGTCACCCATGAGGCTTTCCACTATCCGATTGCCGTTGGCGACACGTACACGCTCATACCTGGCTGCCGCAAGCGCCTGCAGGACTGCCGTGACAAGTGGGTCAATATCAACAACTTTGGCGGCTTCAGCTTCATCCCAACTCAGTCCACCTATTCGCAAGTCGGTAACCAATAATGACAGCAGATGACATCATCAGCGCAGCGCGTGAGTGTATCGGCACGCCATTCCAGCACCAGGGCCGCATCAATGGCCTGGCGCTAGATTGCGCCGGGGTTATTGTCTGTGTGGCATCAAAGTTTGGTCTGAAATCCATCCAGCCAGCAGGCTACGGTAGATCACCCTGTAACGGCATGCTGGAAGAAGCTGCCGACATGCAGCCTTACCTTGATCGCGTTACCGCTATGCAGGCAGGTGACGTGCTGATGATGCGCTTCACCGGCGAGCCGCAGCACGTAGGTATCTATACCGGTGAAAATATCATCCATGCCTATGAGAGCGTAGGTAAAGTCGTCGAGCACCGACTGGATGAGAAATGGGCAGCCCGCATCGTGCGCATATATCGGTTTAAGGATATAGCATGAGCAGTATCGGGCAAGCTGTTGGAGGTATAGTCGGCGCAGTTATTGGATTCTATGTCGGTGGCCCATCAGGTGCGGTTTATGGCGCACAAATAGGCATGATGGCGGGCGGCCTGATTGATCCGCCAAAAGGCCCAGTCATCAATGGCCCGCGCCTCAACGACCTATCTGTCCAGACCAGCACCTATGGTGCATTCATCCCGCGCAATTACGGTACCATCGCGCAAAACGGAAACGTATTCTGGCTGCAGGGCGACAGGCTTACCGAAGTTAAAACCTCGGCTAATAGTGGCAGCAAGGGCGGACCAAACTCAACAACCAACAGCTGGTCATATTTCGCCACCTTTGCGGTCGGATTGTGTGAAGGCCCTATCGACGGCATCAGCAAGATATGGATAGGGCCAGATTTATTCTACGATGCAGGCTCAAGTGACGTTAGTGCAGTTATTGCCTCCAATGCCGCAGCCGCAGGATTCACCCTGTATACCGGCACAGACACCCAATTGCCCGACCCGCTGATACAGGCTGACAAAGGCATAGCTAACACCCCAGCCTATCGTGGGCTGGCTTATATCGTCTTTCATAATCTTGCGCTGGCTAAGTACAGCAACAGTCTGATGGGGGCGCAGGTTAAAGTTGAGATTGTAAAAAATGGAACGCTGACGACTACGCTTACATCGCAGAAAGTAACATCTTCTGGCGGCACTAATAGTACAGGTTTTACTGTTGGAAATTACCTTATACTCCCGCTAGCTTACAGTTCCGATCCTGGATATTCAGGATGGGGTTCTATGCACGTTTATAATCTGAATGATCCATCAAATCCAGCTTTAGTTTTTGCATCTAATTTTGGTGATACTTTTTTTAGTCCAAATGTTAATGCAATTAATCCGACAGGAAATAGAATTTATTCACTTGATTCACGAGCTAACGGAGTTCGAGTAACAGACATAACTAATCCAGCAAGTCCAGCTAAGCTAGCATCTCTATCATCAACAACTGGAGATTATTCAAATGTTATTGCAGTAGGTAATTTATATTGCTATACAGCAGGAAACTTTAACTATCTTAATGTCTGGTCACTTGACCCAACTGGCGATGCTAGCACGTATTTAACGCTGATTTCAAAACCATCAATTCCAGCATTAACCAAGACTGGACTAGCAACCAATAATGGATATCTGTATATATTAAGTAGTACAGGTATATATATTTACGATGAGGCTACATTTACACTGCAATCAATAGCGCTGGGAACAAGCATATCAGGAGTTATGTTTGAAAATAACATCATGTATGTGACAGGTGCCTATGGTTTTTATATTTGTGACGTCTCAAATCCATCGTCAGTTACTATACTTGGATCGTTTGCATCCTCCGTATTAAGCGGGTGCTACCACCTGGCAAAACATGGCAATTTTATTGCTATGGGTAATTATGTAAGTTCAACGCTGTATATTATTGATGTGTCTTCACAGCCGTCACCACATCTGCTACTGACTAAGGCTATTACAGCAGGTTCTGAGTGGGTTAACTATGCAAATAATTATTTCTTTGCTTATAGTCACGACTCTACAAAACAGACGTTTGAGACTTTATTTTTAGCAGCAAACATCATCAGCACAGTATCACCACCTCTATCCACCATCATCCAGTCTGAATGCCTAACCAGCAAGCTACTCACCGCACCTGACCTGGATGTCACCGAGATGACAGACACTGTACGCGGTTACCGCATTTCCGCCACGGGCGCAATACGCGGCGGGCTGGATCCGCTGCGGGCGGCGTGGCCGTTTGACGTGGTGCAGCATGGTTACCAGATCAAGTTTAAAAGGCGTGGCTCTGCATCGGTCGTCACTATCCCAGCCGGCCTACTCGATGCGCGGATGGCGGGTGATGCACCTGGGGTACGCATTACCGACAGCCGAGAGATGGATCTGATCTTGCCGCGTAAGGTCACAGTCAAGTATCTGGATGTTACCCGGGAGTACAACACCAACGAGCAGTATTCAGAGCGACTGAACACCGATGCAGTCAACGAGCGCATCGTCGATCTGCCAGTGGTATTCAATGCCACTGAAGCTGCGCAAAAGGCTGAATCGCTGCTGTATTTGTACTGGCTGGAGCGGTATGACATCACCATCAAGCTGCCGCAGGATTATGACAACCTTGAGGCGGGTGATGTGATTACCGTTAATGGGGAAAACGCCACTTACGAGCTGCGGCTGGTTGCAGTCAATACCCAGCCATCAGGCATTATCGAATGCCAGGCAAAATACAACAGCGCGTCAATTTATGTATCTGCTCCGGCTGCCACAGGATCGGAAGGCTCATCCACAGGTAGCGCGTTGACCACGGCCGGCAACAGCACTTATCAGCTGCTCGACATCCCGCTACTGCAGGACACTTATGACACAGCGGGCTTTTCTGTCGCCATGACCGGTTATCTGAGCACATGGACAGGCGGCGTGCTCTATCGCACTGATGACAACGGCCAGACATGGCAGGATCTGCAGGCATTCCCGCCACCTGGTGCGGTGATTGGCTTTGCTACCAATACAATTGCAGTCAATGGCGGCACTACACTAGATAAAGCCAGCATACTCGCTGCCAAGCTCTATGCAGGCACGCTATCCAGCGTGACCCAAGACCAGATGTTTGCAGGGCAGAACTGGTTTGCTTATGGCGTCGATGGCCGATGGGAAATCATTGCCGCACAAAACTGTATCCTGCAGTCAGACGGCAGCTACAAGATCAGCGACTTGATGCGCGGGCAGATGGGTACCGAGTGGGCAACAGGGTTGCACGTTGCTAACGATAATCTAATCCTGCTGGATATCACCAAGCTCGGATTCATTACCGTCAATTCATCCAGCATAGGCACATTGCGTAATTATCGCGCCATCACCAGTGGCGCAACGCTGGACAGCGATACTAACCGTGCATTTACATACCAGGGCGTGAATCTTGAGTGCCTGTCGCCATGCCAGTTTACCGGCAGCCGTCACCCGACCACGCGCGACTGGACACTTAGCTGGACGCGCCGCACGCGCTACGCAGGCTGGCGTGATTATGTGGACGCAGCGTTAGGCGAAACAACTGAAGCTTATGAGATGGACATATACAGCTCATCGGCCTATACCACTGTCAAGCGCACACTGTCATCCACTACGCCGACACTGACCTACAGCAGCGCCAATCAGGTAACCGACTTTGGCGCCAATCAGGGCACGCTGTATGTCAAGGTCTATCAGCTCAGCAGCACCGTAGGGCGCGGCTACCCATTAACCACCACAATCACAAGGGCATAATATGTCAGACAGCACCAGCTTACTCACCCAGCTAACCACGTCGCAGGCAGGCAAAGAAGCCACTGTGAATGAGCTGATGAATGCAGCCAGCCCGGCCACCGTATTCGGACGCCGCCAGTCATCATCAGGGCTGGCATGGGATTATTTCGGCGGCAGATTCAATGCCAATGGCACGCTCACCGCTATTGCCAATGGCACGCTCACGCTTACTGCCAGCACCACCTGCTACATCGAGGTAAACCCAGCAGGCACGGTAAGCTTTAACACCACAGGCTTCACCGCTGGCAATATCCCTTTATATTCTGTTGTCACAGGCGCATCTACTGTCACCAGTTATGCAGATTACAGGAATTTTGCATTCAGTTTTAATAGTGGCGGTTCTACTGCTTCTCGGCCAGCCAAGCCATTACTCTATCAAATGTTTTTTGATACGACACTGGGGATACCAGTGTGGTGTCAGTCACTATCGCCCAATATTTGGGTTAATTCTGCGGGGGTTACTGTATGAGATTTTTTACATTCTTTATTATATTTCTACTATCTGTTTTTTCTGCAAATGCACAAACTACGTCGTTTAATATTGGTAATGCGACAGCACAGTCGTTAACTAGTACGAATGGTCTGGTCGCTGTGACGGACGGGAACCCCGCTTGTGACCCTGCTACCCTGGGCTACCCCCTTACAACTACCGCCTTCTACACCTGCTCATCCAACGGAGCTGGACTCGTAGGCAGCTATGCTTATGGTGCAGGAGGGGACGCAATCTACCTATTCGGTCAGATGGCTAGACCCACCGACCAGAAGTTTGCCATGTCTGGGTTAACGAGTGCGTACAACTTCGCAGACCTGTACATGAATGATACCGTTACGGACGAAAATCAGTTTCTAGTCGCTGTTAGAGGAACGGGCATAAGCGTATCTGTAATGAAGCTTTTACAAAGAGCTGGAGACGGCAATCTACTCGTCGGCACACTTACAGACAATGGCATAACAAAGTTACAGGTCGCAGGATCGGTTATGTCGACTAGCGGCGTGACAGCCTCTGTGGGCAGAGCAGTCAAATCGGGAGCAGCGGCGGACACTATCGCAGCAAATATCGCCAGTACCGTAGAGTCCGCAAACACAGCGTCGGGTGCATTTGCTATAACCCTGGCTGCTCCCGCTGTCGATGGAGAGCGTCGCAGAGTTTGCTTCAAAAATACAACAGGTACGATAACCTGGTCTGTAACTGCGCCTGCAACAGCAACATTTGGTCTGCCAGCTACAGTGCAGGCAGGGCAGTGCGTCGAAATTATTTATAATTCTGCAGCAGGCGTACCGACAAATAGCGCCGCCACTACCTGGTACTTATATTAAAAGATATTTTAAACGCATCACCCATACCAAGACCTTAACCGGTCTTTTTTTTCGCCCGATTTAATTACACAAAAGGACAGCCATGCCAGCATTATCGCCTGAAGAACAAAAAGCACTGCTCAAGCAAGCCCTGCAAGAATGGCTCGACGAAAAATATGCTGAGTTTGGTAAATGGACGTTACGAGGCATCGCCGCCGCTTTTTTGGTTGTGCTGATCATGTTTTTAAATTCGCATGGTGTCAAGATTGAGGAATTTATTAAATAATGGCAAACAGATACTCAGTAGCGTCAGGCTTAGCGTCAGCACCGTCTACCTGGGACGGCGGGGTTTCTGTGCCTGTCGAGGGAGACCGCGTCCTGATACAAGCTGCACACACAGTCACGCTAGACGGTACGTTTACCTGGGGAGATGACCTTGCAACGACTATCGTAGTAAATGGCGTGAGCACCAATGCCAGCATCTATGTCGCAGGAGTGCTCAAGGCGTCACGCACTGTATCTAACAGCCTGACGTGCAAAGGCGACCTGCGTGTCAATGCAACCGGCACGTTGGACTACGGGCGCTCAGCAATAGGCTCTGGTGTAAACGACCAGATACCACTAGGTGTCAATGCTGTCATGTACTTAAATAAGTCAGCAACACCCGCCAGTGCAAAATATGGGCTGATGACAGATAATCTGGCCAAAGTATTTCATGCCGGCGCAACCCGAGACCCTCGCGCGCGGCTGACTGTAGCAGCCAATGCTGGCGATACTAGCATTACTGTCGATAATGTGTCCGGCTGGCAAGTTGGCGATACAGTTTGCATTTCATCAACTGACCCAACCAATATTTCAGGCGTTGATATACGGACGATAGGCAATACCATTTCTGGAGCTTCAGGCGCATGGATAGTTCCATTATCTTCCGCCTTGACATACGGACATAACTTGGGCGCACCTCTTGGCACGTTCAGTAGTAATGTCGCTATCTATAATTACAGTGACACATATCCGAGTTTTGTTAACCACACCTGGACATCGGCCAGCCAGGGTAATAACACCCGAGAATTCTCCTACTCACTAGCTAAAAATCTGGGTGATAAAACACAGGGAAGCACGTATAAGTGGGGGTTTAGCATCTCACCGACTGTATTTACAAGTAGTAATGTCCCTATGCTGGTAAACAACAGCATGTTTTATGGTTACGATACAAATTCTTGTATCCCACTCAATATTTTTAGCGTGGCGTCAAGAATGTTCGTCAATAATTGTGCAGTTGTCGGAAGGTTTGGTGCTAGCGCAGTTAATGAATATTCTGGTGCGATTGTTGATTTTAATGGAATGTACATTTTATGCGGTTCGACCGCATATACCACAGGGTACAGTCAGGGCGGCATGGCGTGCAACCACAACAACTGTATTATTAGCGGCGTGGGTGCTCTTATTCAGGGCAGTGGTATAACGCCTGCATTTACAGACTGCGAACTGGTTGCAGCAACCAGAATATCGGCTAATGTGGCTATTCCTTCCGCAAAACTAATACGTCTAAAAGTGGGTGCGCTACAGCTTCCAACACAAAATAATGTTCAGGGCGCAATGGGGTCATTCACCTACGACTCACCATTATTTGTAAGCGCACCACCAGTGCCTTTTTGTGATTATACAAATGCTGGCTATCGTATGCAGGACAGTGCATCAGCCAATTTTGTGCAGATAAAAGATAAAAATGGAGACCCGACTCAGCAGGAGCTGTACACACCTTACGCGCAATACTTTCGTGACAACGTAACTAAGCTAAACGGCTCATCCTCTTTGCGAGTTGATATTCCGACAGGAACACTTGGCGCAGGGGTATTTGCGGTAAAAGTACCCGCACCTAATGGCGTGCCGATTACATTAGCTGGAAATTTGCGATTTAATTCGGCCTATGGCTCGACTAATCTTCCAAGCGTCACAATATCTGGTCTAGGCATCACACCGCAAACATTCGCATGCGCCAATACGCCAGATGTATGGCAGCCGGGTATATTCAGCGTAACGCAGAACAGTGGCTACGATGGTCAGCTTGACTTGATATTCACGACAAACTCGCAAGGCGCTGGAGCAAGCGCATGGTTTGATGGTACGCCAGATGGATTGTTTATCACATGGACACGCATCTACGGCTACAAATTCAATGAATCTGCAGTCACTAAAACAATAGATGCAATAATCGCTCAACCAGACGCATCCATTGTGAGTGCGTATACAGGCATATCTATTGACACTATAGCGCAAACGCTGACGCTGACAGCGGATCATAGCATGCGTGAGATATACGATTATGTACACTGGTACGGTTGCCAGCCAGCTACGATCACGATGCCTGAGTTCTTGACATCTACAGACGGCTTCAACTTCGCCTGCACTTATGATTTAGTGCTTAGCAACGCACAATTAACTGGCGCGGGTGCAATCAATATGCCTGCCAATACTTTAACGCTAACAGGCATAGGTGGCTCTACACTCACCATCACACACAGCGCAGGCGTGCTGACTGCTGTGAAACTGACAGAGCTAGTCGCTGGCTCACGGGTTCAGCTGTGGGATGTCGCGGGCAACGTCGAACTATACAACGATGTGCCAGGTGCCACACTGACATACCCGATGACATGGACAGCTGATAAGAGCGTACGGATTAGGGCGATGTACGCTGATGCAAGCACGGCAAAAATCTTCTATGAGTCTACAGCGACTCTTTACAACACGGGTCTGAACCTGGCTATCAACCAGATAACCGACCCTGTATATGCAACTAACGGTATTAACGGCGCGTTGGTGACGGGCATCATTATCAGCGACACTCTGATGCTTCTGGAAATATCCACAGGCGCGCTTACCTGGGCACAGATTTATGCTTATGAGACATACTGGTTGACCACTGCAGCCGGTATCACTGACTTTGCGCGCATCATTGATGCGATTGATACGGCCAACTATATCCTGACCAGCTTTAAGATCAAGAATATCTCATCACCATCTGTCCCGCTAGTGATTACAGGCGGTTATGGCCGCGACTCATTGACAGGGCAGGCTGTTACGCTGATCGATAACACAGGCGGCACAATATTCTGCTCGCCTGACAACGTGATCGCAGTCAAGGCCGGAATTTCTACGGCCGACATCCGCACCGAGCTTACCCCAGAGCTGGCGCTGATAGATAAACTTACCTTCACTTTGCCCAACAAACTGGATACCAATATCGCAGCCGTTGGTGGCAAGGTGATCGGTGGATCTGGCACAACTATAGATCCATGGAAACCAGTATAAATGGCATCAATCTGGGGTGAGGCGTGGGGCAGCGCGTGGGGTGATGCCTGGGGTGTGCTGGATAAGGGTGCTTATGTACTTATCGGCTTGCCCCGCAACTGGCGCCTGCTTGCTGTCGCCCGCGATTTTTTAGCGATAGGCTTGAGGCAGGATTTTATTATTGATGAGATTACCCAGCAGTCGCAGATTGCGGCGACCAGGCGCACTTACTCACTGAGTGCAGCACCAGCGATGACTGGTGCATATACAGTCAATGCAACCTATCGTAACGCTGCGATTATTGCAGGTGCGCGTGATTACGCAATGCAGGCACCTGCACGCACACTGGCTGTCCACAGCACAAGCAGAAATTTACAGATATCGGCTATCAGCCGCAATTACAAGGTACAGCCATGAAATACTTCAGCCCTAAAGCCCCAGAAGAAACTGTCACACTGACATTTGACTTCACCGCTGCGCTCGATGCAGGCGAGACGATCAATACGCCTGTCAGCACGGTATCGATCATCTCTGGAACCGATAATAACCTGAATGCCATCCTCAGCGGAACGCCGCAGCTGGTTGGCACAACAGTCACGCAGAAGGTTCACGCAGGCGTGATCTCCACACAGTACAGCGTGCAGGTTTGCATCACGACCAGTGCAGGCAGGGTGCTTTGTCTGGCTGGCAACCTGACAGTCAATGCAGCTGTAGACAACTGATCCGCATTAACAAGTCTCACCCAAGCCCACATCATGTGGGCTTTTTTACGCCCACTGATAAGGACTTTAAGATGATAGTGCTCGATGAGTTATTGAAGATTATGCCGCATGCAGGTGCCAATGCAGCCAAGTACCTGACGCCGTTGAATGATGCCATGCACGACTGCGGCATCGACCTGACGGCTAACCGTGAGGCCATGTTTCTTGGTCAGGTTGCGCATGAGTCTGGCGAGTTGCGTTATTCGGCTGAAATATGGGGACCCACTGATGCGCAAGAAAAATATGAGCATCGATTAGATCTGGGAAATATCAATCCTGGGGACGGTAAAAAATTTAAGGGTCGCGGCCTTATCCAGATCACTGGCCGTGCAAATTACAGCAAAGTATCAGATGTCTTCAAAGTCAATTTTCTGACGCACCCTGAATTGATGGAACAGCCAGACTACGCAGCAAAGACCGCAGCATGGTTCTGGCAAACTCACGGATGCAATGAGCTTGCTGACAAGATGGCTTATGCGCTCATCACTAAGAAGATCAACGGTGGAATGAACGGCTGGCCTAGCCGACTGGTGTATTTGGCAAATGCGAAAGGGGTGTTATCAGTATGAAAACATGGTTAGAGCAGCTATTCGGTGATGCGAATGGTGTACCAGATGACGCCAGAATATCCGCTTTTTTAATGGTGCTGACATACTGCGGCACTACGGCTTACAACGTGGCCATCGAGCATCATGCCTTTGATATGCAGTCATTCGGCATTGGCGCAGGTGCGCTGGCAGCTGGGGTAGGGGTCTGGTTTGGACAGAGGAAAGGTAATTGATATGTTTGCAGCGCTACTACCATATCGTTTGATAATTGAAATATTCGGAGCTCTGGCGCTAATGTTCGGAGCTGCTCTGTATATTCATCATGACGGCTACAAATCAGCAAAAAATGAAGATGCAGCCGTACAGTTAAAAGTTACACAGCAAGCCGATGCTGCGCTTTTAGCCGCAAATACCAGGGCAGCAAATTTAACTGCGCAATACGCACAAATCCAACAGAAGATGGAGACACAAGCAAATGAAGATCAGAAAATCATTGATACTGCTCGCCAGCAGCTTACTGCAATTAAGCGGCTGCGCGACCCCTACACCAGCCTCGCCGATAATTGCAAACTGTCCGTCAGTCCCACAGCCTCCAGCGCTACTCCTGACGACCCCGCACCAGGCGAACTTTCAGAGCAGCTTACAAGCTTTCTCGAACAGCAAGCCTACGATGCTGATCAAGTAGCCGTGTATGCCAAGACTTGTCATGATTGGGTAGTGGGGCTATCAGTTGTTAAGTAATTTTTAACAACTGATATGTCTTGCTTTTTGTTCCCTAAAAATATATAATGCTTTGAAAATAAAGGACATTATAATTATGTCTTTTAGGGAACAAAAACATATTAAGTTATTGAATATATTGAGTTTTACTATGGACTGTTAATCCGCAGGTCCCTGGTTCGAGTCCAGGTCGGGGAGCCAAGATATAGTAAGTAAGCGATTAGGCCATCCTTCGAGGTGGCCTTTTTGCTTTTTCAATTGTTCTGTACTGACTCGAGGACTTACCTTGAGCCACACGCTCATTCACACGTCAAAGGAATCGACATGCAGGCAGATCCAGTTTTAAGCCACTTGAAGAAACATGGGCAGCTTCTCGACTTGGAGATAGCATCAGCAACAGGGATTGCGCTAGCTCAAGTACGCAAAACACTGGCTGAATTAACAATGCGGGGAGAAATATCCCAGTGCAGCGTTACCCATTTCGATGGTGACAAGCGTATTGATGGCTTTCAGTGCAGGATTTCGGGCTATGTACCGCCCGTCGCACCGGGCCGAAAAGCTGGGCCGACCAAAGGCGGCTCATCAGATTAGTTTCACTACATAGCGGCCTCGGCAGTTTAGGAGTCCAGCGGGTGATCCCTTCAACGAGGGGTGATTCCAGTGGGTTTCAACCAATATAAGGAGTAATACCAATGACCAACGCACAACGCAGAGCAGCAGCCCGTATGGCTGAAATGAATGGCAGCACGCCGATACCAACAACCAGCAGCACGTTCTGTCCTCATGAGGCAGGCGCGTATTACCTTATCAATGTGGGTGAGGTGGGCACCACGATCAATCTGTTTGCCAAAGAGCACAAACCGCCTGCTCACACCTACGACATCATCACTGTTGAGTTTGACCTGGACCCTGAGACTGGCAAATGGATATGGTTTGATGGTAAAGAAAATCAATCACCACGCAAGAATCAGGATGGCTGGCGTCTTGGCAGCAAGCAGTTATATGACACACGCGAAGGTGCAGAGGCTGAGCTGCAGCGCGAGATGGTCAAAAACGGTGATCGTGTAACCAAGGTACATGACCTACCCGACGATGCAACTGCGCTGAAAAAGATCCGTAGTGCACACCATCCAGACCGCAACAACGCCGAGGCTGACCATGATCTCTATCAGGCGGTGGTCGAGAAGCTGGACAGGATGCGTGCGGCGAGTCAGTAAATTATACCGAAGCCTGATCCATACAACCCACCTGAACGGTGGGTTTTTTATTGCACCGAAACATCACTGTTAGCTTTCAGTAAGCCACTCAAGCCTAGTATACCAATGTACCGATCAGACTAATGACCGTTAGTGTGTAACCCATGTGCGGCCAAAGGTGGTTTTAATGAGAAGTATGCTCGTAGTTTTACTGCTGGCGGCATCAGCTTTGTTCTCTGTTGCTGGATACGCCTATAATACCGATCCCAATGAAGCCAGTCTGACTTCGCATCACCACTACACAAATAAATATGGCCAAGATGTACATTCTCCATCGAGAAGCGTATCAGGTAGCGTACCATCGGCTGCATCGGCTCAATGTGGAGATGGCACGTATAGTTTTAGTAAGCACCACCAAGGCACTTGTTCACGGCATGGTGGCGTAGCTGAATGGATGTAGCCGTGCCGCTAGTGTGCTGTAACCAATCATTATAATTATTAAAACAAAAGGCAGAAAATGGGAATTTTGGTACTTCTAGTCATTATTGTTGTTCTCGTAGTTGTAGTGTTTGCAGCTAAAAAAGCAAAGTCGAATCAAGGAGAGCCCGGGGAATGGCCGTTCTACCAATGCAAGCCGTTATCCGCACCCGAGCAAGTCCTTTACTTCAGGCTAGTCAAAGCGTTGCCAGAGCATATTATTCTCGGACAAGTCCAGTTATCCAGAATACTCAAGGTTAAAAAGGGCAATAATACGCAAGCATGGCTTAATCGCATCAATCGTATGAGTGCCGATTTTGTCGTGTGCAACAAAAATTCGAGCATCGTCGCGGTAATCGAACTGGATGACGCCTCACACAACACAGAAAAACGCCAGCAAGCTGATGCCAAGAAGGATAAGGCATTAACTGCGGCGGGCATTAAGATACACCGCTGGAATGTAAAAAACATACCGAATGAGGACGCAATACAGGCTGTTTTTATTCCTCAGCCCCTTTCTGTCAGTAAAAGTGTGGCTTAGTCGGTTAATATGTATCTGTAGTCTCCCTTGTTACATGGACGGGGTAATGTTGTAGATCGCAACCAGACTTAATTAACCATTGGAATATTTGGCTATGCACTTTAAACAGATTGAAATTAATGAATGGCAACAGTTCGAGAAGATTTCGATCGATTTTCATGATCGCCTGACAATTATTACTGGAGCAAACGGTTGCGGAAAAACTACGATTTTGAATCTTCTTGCTAAGCATTCTGGTTGGAATCACACATTGTTGGCCACGCCTCGTACCGAAAAATCAACGGGCATAATGAAGTACTTCCAACGATTTTTCAAAGAAAGCGAAGCCAGTACAGAAAATACTATTGGAAGCATATCATATACAAATGGAACCAACTCACCCCTAACAATACCCCAGAACAATTCAGCTACATACGCAGTACAAATTAATGCGCAGCAACCCATCAAATGTTTTTTTGTTCCGTCTCACCGTTCAATATTTAAATATCAACAAGTTACAAGCATTCCAACTATAAAGAAAAATCGTTTAAATGCATTCAATGAAGCGTCAAGCGCAACACAAACGAGATATGCCGGAGGTAATGACCAATCTAGTTTCTATATGAAAAACTCGCTTATTGGATGGATGATTCATGGCTACGGCGTTCAACGTAATGGTAATAGCATTATGCCACCAGATGCCGAACAAGTGCTTCACTTTGAGGGGTTCGAAGGTGTGTTGAAGAAAATATTACCTAAAACGCTAGGGTTCCAGAAACTGGAAGTACGGAATATGGAAATTGTCTTTGTATGCAACGATAGCAGAGATGAATTTATTCTTGAAACCTGCTCAGGAGGGATAAGCACTCTAATTGATATTGCATGGCAAATATATATGTTTGCAACCAAGGAAAATGGAGAGTTCACTGTTCTGATAGATGAAGTGGAAAATCATCTACATCCAACACTTCAACGTCGTCTACTACAAGACCTTATTGAAGCATTTCCTTATGCTAGGTTTATTGTATCAACTCACAGCCCATTGGTAGTTAGCTCAGTTAAAGATTCGTTTGTTTATGCATTGAAGCATAACAATGACAAGAAAATTGAATCAATACGACTAGATTTCCAAGGAAAACCTAAAACTGCGGCTGAAATTCTGGATGAGGTTTTGGGAGTGTCTTTTACTATGCCTGTTTGGGTCGAGGAGCATCTTCATCGTATAATCAACGAATATGCATCTAAGCCAGTGTCGTCAGATTTTTTCAGTGGCCTTCGGGTTGAGCTTGAATCTATCGGAATGGAAAAGCTACTTCCAGTCGCAATGACTGGGATATTGGATCAACGCAATGATTAAACTTATAAGACCACCTTGCCCGAATCAACACGCTCTTAATGCAAAGAATTACAAGCACCCGGATAACAAAAAAGCACTTGCAACAGCTTCTAGCAACAAGTGTATGTACTGTGAAAGCGACATTGCTCATATAGATTACGGTGATGTTGAGCACATAAAACCCAAGGCTGAGGGTCAATATCCGCATTTAGCTTATGAATGGTCAAATCTAGGTCTAGCTTGTGGAAAATGCAACAATATTAAGTCTGATAAATATTTTGCAATTGCACCATTCTTAGATCCTTATGCCGAAAACCCAGAAGATCATCTTATTGCTCTTGGAGCGATTATCGCGCAACGTAATGGCAGTGTTAGAGGTGAAATAACAATCAAGGAAATTGGTTTAAATCGTCCAGAGCTGCTAGAGAAGAGGTCTGAGCGCATGACAACGATAATGGTGGCTTTGAATGCCGCACATAGGACACAAGTCGAAATACTTAAAAATGCAGCTCTAGCTGAGCTTGAGAAAGAAGCTCAGCCTGATAAGGAATACTCGTTAATTGTAAAGTCACTTCTCAAAGCCAATGCCGGTTAAATTACCAATACCGTTGCGTCCACGTACCCAACCTCTGGTGCACTAGTTTCAAATTTGAATGGTGACAACCCTGTTACCTGATCCGTACGGATTGGCGAACCAAGAGTCAATATCAAACGGTTACAAGCTTCGGCATGTAGCCGTTTTTATTCTCTGCAAAAATAGCCACACCCAAATAACTCATCAGCCCAGCGCACTCACCACAGCCAGCTCATCCCATCTCGTTGTGTAGTTAGGCGACTTACCGCCCTGTTTCATAGACCAGTCGCGCCGAGTCGCTATGCCGACTATGCCTGTGCCAAGACTATTTTTGCCGAATCTGAGGTTAACTGCATCCAGCGTTTGCATCAGCGATGTGCGCTTTTGCTGTCGTGCCATGTCGGTGAACAGATTCGCTGTGGCCTGATGTCCTGATGACAGCTCCATCAACATGACGCCGGCCTTGCTGTAGGCATAGCCAGAGCGGAATATCTGCTTTAACCCGCGCAACGCGGCTGCGTTAAGCATCAGGGTGTCCGATGTTGCTTCTGTCAGCGGGATAATGATGCTGGGGTGATACTGAGGCTCTTTGGGTTTGTGCGGATTGGTTTTGAGGTGGACTTGTATCGCACCCGTCACGCTATGTTGTCTGCGCAGTTTTTCTGCGGCGCGGGATACATAAAGGGTAACAGCTTCTGCCAGGTCATTCAGTGTGTAAACCGCCTGACCAAATGAGCGGCTCGACATGATCTGCTGTTTCGGTGGTGCGACGTCGTCCATCGCCAGACATGAAATCCCTCGTAATTCTTGCACAGCGCGCTCTAGGACCACGGAATAGCGTTTGCGGATCATGGTGGTGTCTGCATCACGCAGGTCTTGTACAGTCTGGATCCCCATTGCGTAGAGTGCTGCCGTATGCTGGCGACCCACACCCCATACTTCTGATACGTCTATGTGTGCCAATGTATGGTGCAGGGCTTTGGCATCCAGTGTCGTCAAGTCACAAACCCCGTTCCAGACGTCATTTTTCTTGGCGATATGGTTGGCTAGTTTAGCCAGTGTCTTGGTTGGGGCAATGCCGACACAGACAGGTAAGCCCAGCCATTGCCTTATTTGTTGGCGCATGGTTTGGGCGTAGTCGGTGAGGTCAAAATGGGTATAACCAGTCAGGTCCAGAAAGCATTCGTCTATGGAGTAAATTTCCTGATAGGGGCTAAACCTTGCCAGCATGGACATGATGCGGTTACTCATGTCCGCATACAGGGGATAGTTACTCGACAGGGCAATAATGCCATGCTGTTTTGCCAGTGCTTTGAGTTTGAACCACGGCGCTGCCATAGGCACACCCAATGTTCTGGCTTCCGCTGAGCGGGCTACCACACAGCCGTCATTGTTGGAAAGTACGACCACAGGTTTGCCGATGAGATCAGGTCGGAACTGTAGCGCGTCAACTATCTTGTCTAGTTCAGCGACAATTATCTTGTCTAGTTGACGCTGAGGTTTTTACTTCTGTTTTTGCATAGATGATTTTCTTCGGTAACTCCCTCCTTCACACTGAATGATAGTGGCATGATGAATCAAGCGGTCAATAGCAGCGACCGTCATGACCGTATCATCAAACAATTTATCCCAGTCCTCAAATGACTGGTTGGACGTGATGATCAAGCTGTGGCGTTCATAGCGATGTGCGATCAGTTCAAACAGCACACTGCTTTCTTGTTCCGTTTTTCTGACGTAACCAATATCATCCACAATTAATACCGCATATTTATCGAGCCTATTGAGCGCCTCAGTGAGCTTGAGTTCAGCTTTGGCCCGTTGCAGCAGTTGCACCAGCGCAGTCGCCGCCATGAATTTGACCCTAATGCCAGCCTCAGCCAAGCCATAGCCGATACTGCTCACTAAATGGGTTTTACCAACGCCACTGGCGCCAAACACCAATAGATTGCCACCTGTTTTAACCCAGCCATTCTGCTGGATCAGTTGATTGACCTGCACCTGCGTCACTCCCTGCAATACACTGAAGTCAAAGCCGCCTAATTGCTTACCTACCGGGAGCGTAGCGTCCTTGAGATACTGCTGGAGGCGCTTGTCTTCACGCGCCAGTAATTCGATATGGCACAGCTCTGCCAGGTATTGATCCGGTGCCCAATGCTCAGTGATGGCTTTTTGTGCCATCGCCTGCCAATTGGTTTTAATAGAAGCTAAATGCAGCTGTTTAAGCATGAGCGGTAATGAGGCGTTATGCGTGCTAAGTGTCGGGCTATTCATTAGGCGGGCACCCTCGTCAATAAGTCCTGGTAATCACTTAACGCATGTTGCTTTATGCTTAGGCTGGGGATCATCGGGATGACGTTTAAAAACCGTTGCTGGCAGTCAATCAGGCTGAAACGACTGGACTGCTCAATTTGCGCAAGGGCATAGCGCCCCAAGGCATCCTCACAGTTCGCTTTTTTAGCCAGGTGTAATAGCCCAACTATATATTTACAGGCGTCGTCGGCGGGTAGTTCAGTATCCGCACGTTGCCAGATACGCCGATAGTCCTCGTTGGGCAATAAGTCATCACGCCATTGTGCAAAGCGAAATGCGCGTGGCTTCTTAATGAGCGACTCAATCACATGCTGGTAATTGATACTGCGTTGACGCACACCAAGATTAGCAAACAGGCGTGTCAGTGTCAGCGCATGTTCTCCTGCGCACCATAGCTCCAACTTGGCATCAAATAAGCGTACCAGTACGCGACTGCTGACTAGTCTTGATGGGACGCTGTATAAAACGTGCTTAATGGTAATTGTGCTGTTACGACTGACGCTGAGCAGGTGCTCGGTGTAATTGACGCGCTGTGTCGCGGGTAAGGGTTGTAATTGTCGCTGCTCTTCTAAAAAGGCGCTGTGGAGTCGGCGATTACGTTGCTTGAGCAGGTTTTGCACAAAGCTCTCATAGTCTTCACGGCTATTAAAGTCATGACTGCCTCGCACTAACAGCGCTTGATGCAGCTGCTTTTTAAGATGATTGTTAGGCGATTCAATAGCGCCATTCTCATGTGCGATACCACGGTTATTACGGCTAGGTTTTACCCCATAATGCTGGCATAAATCCGCATAACGTTCGGTAAAATCATTTTGATCCTGACGGTTCTTATAAGCTGCACTTAAACTGTCGGTGCGTAATTCATACGGCACGCCGCCACTGGCAGCAAATGCGCGTTGCAATCCATCGGATAAGGCCGTAAAGCTCTCGCCGCCATAGACCACTTGCGCATAGCCCCAGCGACTGGCAACCAAACGATAATGAAACAGGCGGTGCTTCAATGGCACACCTGCAATGGTCACGGATTCTTTGACCACAGTGAAGTCAGCAATGCCCAGTGCGCCAGCTGCATGGGTTTGCGTAAACATCACTTCTTTAGCACCGCCGTGTAATTGTCGCCAGTGATTGATGCGTCGTTCCAGGGTTCTGCGTGTTTTAGGATCAAACTGATCACTGTGCTGCTCACACAGGAAATCGAATATCCCAACGGGTGTAAGGCCGTCTGATTGCTGTAATAGCGGCAGCACAATCGGCGCCCATATAACGGATAGCGGATCTTTTCTAGTACGCCAATTACGATTGGTTTGTTTGGGTTGGTGAATCTGATTGTCGATGCGACCGGCAGTGCGTGATGAAATGCCGCTCTTAGCTGCAGCAATCACCTGACTATATTTGGTTCTTTGTGTCATATATAAATCAACCTGTTTATCTGAAATGTGTTTACCTGACACAGCGCCTCCTAGTGGTTTGCTGTGCAGAACTCTATCAGATCAACTAGACAAGTTAATTGTCGCTAGACCAGACAAGATAATTGTCGCTCAATAGCCTGATAACGACGGGGTATTTGCGGACGATCTGGCGCGCTTCCGTGAGCGCATGTGCCTCCGTGAAAACGGCCGATGTCGCGTGGGTATTCAAAATCCTGAATTGGCAGAGGGGAGCGAGTAATGGCTTGTCTCAGTTGCGCTCAGCAAGGTGTTCAGATGCCGAGCCCATGGCGTAATCCTCAAGTAGTGACTTCGGTGACCTCCGGTCTACTGCTGCTAGTCGGCTTTATTGGTGGTTATGTTGGCATACCGTTACCTCTTCAAACTTTTCTCTATTTGGTTGCTGTAGTTACCGGTGGTTATTACTTCGGCCGCGAAGCCTTGGAAAATCTTGTTCAGGAACGCGAGATTGGTATCGAGCTGCTGATGGCGACCGCCACGATTATTGCCGGATTGATGATTACCAATGCCTTACGTTTGCGGCGTGTTAGCCTGTGAGTAAAGTGAATATCCGAGCTGTTCAGCTCACGCGCGACTGGGCGTTCATTTGGTGTGTTCTCCACTTTTCTCATCACCATGCCCACTGAGCTTGGACGGCTTTTATTTACCATTTATCTGCTCTCTGGTTGGTTCAGCGATTTAAGCAGCTCTTCTCGCTCATAGAAATGGATAATACCAACATCACACACTTTTAGTTTTTACGGTATATTGCTTGGCTGCAAAGCAATAATTGCCATGCCGACAAGCGCGACGGATCCCCCTATCACGTCCCAGCGCGTCGGCGTGATACCTTCTACTACCCACAGCCAAACCAGAGCCACGGCGATGTATACACCTCCATATGCAGCATAGGTGCGCCCAGCAGCCGACGGATGCAACGTCAGCAGAAAGGCAAAAGCAACGAGTGAGGCGGCAGCTGGCAGAAGCAGCCATGCAGTCTTGTCCTGTTTCAGCACGAGCCAAGGTAGGTAGCAGCCGATGATTTCGGCCACCGCAGTGAGCGCAAACAACGCGGTAATCTTGAGTAATTCCATTATCGCGATTTCTCGGGCTTGGTCGCCTGGTGGCATGCACATGCTTCGCCGTGGGCGGCAGCTACCAACTCCTGTAAATACCGCATTCGCTGGCTGTATAGCTCACTGCGCATTGGTTGCGTAGCGCGGCGAGTTGCTTTTCCAACGTGTGCATGGATTTCAGTCGCTCACGGACGCGGGCAAGCTGCTCTTCTATTAGCTGGTCGATGTCGCGGCAATCAGCTTCCGGATGAGCCACGAAATCCAATAGCCGCTTTACATCCGTAAGCGGCATGTCCAGCGCCCGGCAGTGGCGAATGAAGACCAGTCGCTCCAAGTGCGCTGGACCATATGACCGATATCCGTTGGCTTGCCGTGCCGGTGCATCCAGCAAATTTCCCCGTTCATAGAAACGGATGGTCTCGACATCGCACCCACCTTGATTTGCCAGTTCGCCGATCCTCATGTTGCATCCCTCTAAAAAGTGATTAACCCTATAGTAACTATAGGCTATTGAATAGTAACATTAGTTCTAATCGGTACGCCATCATGGGCCACAACTCATGTTTCGTCTACACGTCCAGGGGAAAAAGAGTGCTGCGGATCCGACCTTCAACATGAACATGACCATACGCAAACCAATGAAGCCATTATGTTCATCACCAGCTACATGATCATATCGATAGATTCCAGCCGACTATCGGCGTTTCATTCGTGAATTCGCAGAGTCGGTGCATCAAATTCAGCAATCAGACGATTCAACCGCAGAATTTCATTACATCTTCTACGTTTATTTATCAGCACTCGCTTGACACAAACAATTTGATTAAGTATTCTAACGTACATTCGTTAGATTGTTGGAATGATGATGAAATCTGCACGAGAAATTAAGAATATTCTTTACGAGCAAGTAGCTCGCATAGGTAAGGCGACATCTAGTCCAAAACGACTCGAGCTCATCGAAGTTCTTTGTCAGGGAGAGAAAAGCGTCGAACAGCTGGCTGCTGAAGCGGAAATATCTGTCAAATTGGCCAGTGCTCATTTAAAAGAGTTGAAATCTGCTCGGCTAGTGGTGGCGCGACGTGATGGTAAAAATATGTATTACAGCCTGGTTGATTCCCGTGTCGCTGATCTATGGGTCATGCTGCGTGAACTTGCTGAAGAGCGTCTTCTGGAACTCCAGATGGCAATGAAAGAATTAGTGGCTCGCCCCGATGAGTTATCCCCGATAAGCGGGGCAGATTTGCTTGTGCAGGCACAGCTTGGGGAAGTTTTTGTGATGGATGTCCGTCCGAAATCGGAATATGCAATTGCTCACATTCCCTTCGCCCGATCTATCCCCTTGGCGGAACTAAAGCAACGATTAAACGAGCTGCCTGCAGATAGAGCCATTGTGGCTTATTGTCGTGGTCCTTTTTGCTTGATGGCAAAAGAGGCCGTTGAAGTGCTCGGGAAAGAAGGAATTAATGCGACTCGGCTTGAAGATGGGGTGGCAGAGTGGCGTTTGAATGGGCTACCGCTGGTGACTGAATATAAAGAGTAATGCAGGCGGAAGATTTTAATGATTTTATCTCAGGAGGTTAACTATGTTTTTCAAGCAACTAGCAACTAAAGAGTCTTCACTTTCCTATTTCTTGGGTTGCGGTACATTGGGCAAATCAATCGCGGTGGATGTGGTCGCTGGCGATGAGGAATGGTTCATCGAGGAAGCCAAAAAAGCGGGTGTAACGATTTCGCATGTGATCGATACCCATGTCCACGCGGATCATTATTCTGGCGGGCGTAAGCTGGCGGAAATGATGGGCGCCCATTATTGTCTGCATGAAAGTGATGCTGATTTTGTCAAATTCCCATTTCACCCGTTGCATGACGGCGATGTGATCGAGGTCGGCAATGTGGCGGTTAAGGTGTTGCATACTCCAGGCCATACCATGGACAGTATTTGTCTGGCGGTAACTGATAAGCGTCGCGGTGATCAGCCTTGGTTCGTAATTACGGGTGATACGCTGTTCGTTGGTAGTGTTGGTCGTCCAGACTTGGCGGGACGAGAACAGGCAATGGCTGGTATGTTGTTCGATACCCTACATGCCAAATTACTGACATTGTCGGACGAGACTGAGATTTTCCCAGGGCATCAGGCAGGGAGTGCTTGTGGTGCAGGCATTTCCGGCAAGCCGTCTTCCACCATAGGTTTCGAAAAGCGATTCAACCCGGGGTTGCATATTACCAGTCGGGATGAGTTCGTAAGCTATCTCACCAGCGATATTCCACCTCGTCCAGCAGAAATGGACAAGATGGTGGCTGCGAACATCGCGGCCTAATAAGCGAGTATTACGGGGATTGTTTGATCAATTCCCTTATTTGTAATTGTTGAAATAATGCTTTCACCGAGTATTGAAAATAAAGGAAGCAAAATGAGCAGCACTCATTCTATGCAAGAACAATTCGAACAGTATTCTCGCGGCATACGCCTTAACCGAGTACAGTTTTTTCATCAGTTGTTTCAGGTGTTGTTGGTTGGACTCACACTAGGCATGATGCGCACCGTGGTGCCTGCTTTGGCGGAGTCTGAATTCGGCGTGCCCAAGGGCTCGTTCCTGCTGCTCATGGCATTCGTGGTAGCCTTCGGTTTTGTCAAAGGCACTCTGAATTTCGTGGCAGGCCGCCTGTCCGAACGCTTGGGGCGCAAGAAGGTGCTGCTGTTGGGCTGGTTCACGGCGTTGCCGATCCCGTTCATGATTTTGTATGCGCCAAGCTGGGGCTGGATCGTAGCAGCAACGGTGTTGCTGGGCGTGAACCAGGGTTTTACCTGGTCCATGACACAAACTTCCAAGCTCGACATCACACGGCCAGATCAGCGAGGGCTCACCATAGGCTTGAATGAGTTTGCCGGCTACGTCGGTGTGGCAATCGCCGGGATTCTCACCGGCTACATGGCGACGATATTTGGTGCGCGGCAGGGTTTGCTGATCTTTGGTTTGACTGTAATCGTGTTGGCGATAGTGCTGACGTTGGTCTGGGTCAAGGATACGCTTCCCTGGGCTAAGGCTGAAAGTGCTCGTCATGCAGCGGGCAAATCCGTTGGCCCAACACCGCGTTTTCCGAAAAATATTTCCGATAACCCAACCACTTGGGAAGTGTTTACGCTGATGTCCTGGCGTGACAAACGCATGGCGGCTGTCAGCCAGGCGGGACTGGTGGAGAAATTCGTGGATGCCTTGATCTGGGTGTTCTACCCGGTTTACCTGCATCAGCATGGTTTAACTCTCCCCAACATTGGTTGGGTGGTGGGCGTGTATGGTTTTGTTTGGGGCGGCTCGCAGTTCTTTACCGGCAAGCTCTCCGATCACATCGGGCGGAAAAAGCCGATCGTATGGGGGATGTGGCTGTGCGGAGCAGGCGTAGGTATGATGCTTATGGGTGAGAATGTGCTCTGGTGGTCTTTCTCAGCAGCTGTGACTGGGTTCGGTATGGCTTTGCTTTACCCGAATTTAAGTGCAGCGGTGGCGGATATCGCACACCCAAACTGGCGCGGCTCAGCCATTGGCATTTACCGTTTCTGGCGCGACCTCGGCTATGGCATAGGCGCGCTGGCATTAGGACTGGTGGCGAACATGAGCGGTGTCATCAGTTCCGGATTCTGGTTCGTTACCATTGCCATGCTGATATCTGGTTTTATCGTCTGGGTGTGGGGCGAAGAAACCCATCCCCGTTTGAATCCCGCCGTACAGGAAAATAAATTATGACAAAGTCGTTAATCGTTTTACATGCTGCGCCAGATGCTACTGACAACCGCGCGTTAACTGCAGTGCGCTTGGCAGGCGCGTTGCTGGCAGATAATAAGGAAGTAAGCCTGTTTTTGGTAGAAGACGGCGCCAAACTCGCTGACCCCAAGCTCAGCGCAGATAATGCCTGTCGTGGATTATTTTACGAAATGATGGAGGTGGGCATGCAAGTTGTCATGTGTGGTGCCACGATGCGCAAGATGGGTTGGGAAGAAAGCGATTTGCTTGGGGTAACTAAAGGCTCAATGAAAGCACTCAGTGCTCTGATGACCGAGGCTGACGAAATCGTGTCGTTTTGAGCAGTTTATTATTTTTTAATTCCAGGAGAAAGTCCTTGTTTGCCATAAAAAATTTAGTGCTGGGAACGCTCGTTTTGGGCTTGTCGTCAATAGCTGTGCCGGCCTTTGCCGCTGATAATTCGGCGGTAAAAGTGATGGAGGAATATCTGGATTTCGTCGATTATGGCGGTGCAACGATATTGCCAGAACAGATCCCGCAGGCCGACTGGAAAAGTTTTTATGTTATCGATGCGCGTGACGGCGAGCAATTCCAGAAGGATCACATCCCGGGTGCCGTGAACATCGAGTGGCGCCAGATTCTTGCGCGTCGTAATGAGTTACCGAAAGACAAATCTATCCTGATTTATTGCAATACTGGTTCCTTATCCGCTCAGGCAGGATTTGCATTGCGTGTTGCGGGCATGGATAACGTGCGTATTTTGCAAGGCGGCTACAGCGAATGGAAGACCAAGGGCGGTTTTGACGCCTACCAACGTGCCACGCAACAGCCTCAACCTTAATCAGTTTTCGTCTTGTTTGATTACAATTGACCTGATTATCACTGCAAGGTGAAAACAATGAGCCCAGCAGCATACGATGCATGGTATTACACCCCCAAAGGGTGCTGGATTGGTGAAACAGAATATGCTCTGCTCAAGCAACTTCTTGAGCCGCCGACTGGTGCAAGCGTAATTGATGTTGGCTGCGGTACTGGTTATTTTACGCGCCGCTTCGCGATGGACGGACTGACGGTTACGGGTGTAGATCCTGACCGCGAGATGATTAATTTCGCGCAATTGCATAGCGTGGCGGAGGAACGCTACATATGCGGCGACGCGCGGGCGCTGCCTTTCCCAGACCGACATTTCGATTCTTGTGTCGCCGTGACCTCGCTGTGCTTTATGCAGGAACAGGCGCTGGCAATTGCTGAAATGGTGCGGGTGACGCGTGGTCGCATTGCGCTCGGTTTGCTAAATCGGAATAGCATTCTCTATCACCTGAAAGGAAGAAATGGCGGGTCAGGTGCATACCATGGCGCGCATTGGCATACAGTCGCAGAGGTGCGTCATCTATTCTCCAGCTTGCCAGTGACTAACATTTTAATCCGGTCTGCGATTTATTTACCAAGTGCGGGTGGATTCGCCAGAGTCATTGAAAAGGTGCTGCATCAACGGCCCTTATTTGGCGGGTTTCTTGTGGTTACCGGAGATATTGTAGTAGCCAAATAATTCCAGATGCCTCGCCAGGTTGTTACGCAGAATGATTTGCAGCCTCTGATTTTAAGTATGCTTATATCAACAGATTGCTAACACATGTTGCGGGATTATTATGGAACTGATTAAGCGCGCTTAGGACGTAAAAAATCTCATAATCTTTTGCTAGTGAAATGCTTAACAATGATGTAGTTTGGACTAGGACATGCGTGTATTTTTATATGTTCGTAAATTGATATAAACCATGAAGCTTCTTGAGCACGACCAACAGCAGATCATACCAGCGCTCAAAGTGCTCGGAGAACCGAACCGCCTTCGCATCTTGTGTGGTCTAGGGCTGGAATGTCACCGGTGACAGACATCATCAATGCAACGGGTTTGGGACAAACTAATGTGTCGTTCCACCTGCGCGTGTTGCGGGAGGCGGTATTCGTACGTGCTGAACGTCGCGGACCTTTTATCTATTACTGCCTCGCCGACATCGAGCTGTTGGTCATTCTGCACGGTTTGAAATATTGGCTGGGCATACACTCGGTCACGGTCGCAAGCGAGATCAAACCGCATTCCCGTCGAATTAGGCAAAATTCGGTCGCTGCGAAAACCAAGGAGGTGACGTAATTATGTGGAACTATGGACCGTGGAACGAGTTTCCCTTGATGTGGATATTTCCACTGTTCTTTCTCATCGTGATGGTGATCTTTCTCTTCCGCAGCGGCGGTTTGCCAATATGCGATTCCTAGATGCCTATTACTTAACCACTATTCCTTGACATGCCAAAATGAAATCGAGTCAACACTTCAACTCCACATCTCACTTTTACATGCCCAAAGTCCGGATAAGTATTCTCGTGGCTCTTGCGTTGTCGTTGGGGATTCACGCAGGACTGCTGGCACTATCGACGGTCAAGACGCTACCACATTCCCACCGCTCATCGACAGTTTCGGAGCCCTTACGGGTAAGCCTCGTGATCGCGCCTATCCAGGGAATGAGACACGCCTCCAATGCAGGCCGAGCGGAACCTGCCAGCCTCGCACAACTGACCACAGGATCTTTGGAGCACTCCACGAAACCACGCTCCAAACTCTCTATCTCAACGCCGCCAAACGCAGAGGAAATGGAACGCGCTCACATTGAGGATTCCATCCCTCCCACGCCTGAGAAAAAATTGGCTTCCATGCCAGCGCCGCCCGCTCCAACCGCGGAGGAGTGGAAACTAGCCTCCACCTATACACTCAAGAACAGCAAGCGTTACCGTTACAACTGGGGGCAATTGGTTCGCAGCATGATGGGAACCGCGGTGGAGGGCCCTCAGCAGGGTCAGGTTCGATTACATATAGAGATCGCGCCCGACGGCAAGATCGCCAAGGTCGATGTGCTTTGGACAACCTCGGAAACAGCTGAAAAGCTGGCCTTGCAAGCCATTCGATCCTTGCCGCCACTGCCCCCCACGCCGACAGGAAAGCCTCTCATCTTCGAAAAGACAATCTCATTTGAGCCGAACGAGAGGGAGTGGCCACCTATCTACAAATATGACTGTCTACCAGATCCTCCGTCTTTCCATAACCCGTTCGCATGGGACGGTTCCTCAACCCAGCACACTGCGCAAGAGCATACGGAAACTGGTTCGCCAGTGACCAGCGCACCTCCACAGACAGATTGTCCCCCTGACTCCTCGCCGGACTCCATCGATGCAGAAGAGAAAGATATGAAACGCCAATTTGATCAATGGGGTTCAGGGCGATTAAATGGGGGCGATTAATTTTTTCAGGAATGACTATGCCATGAAGGCACTCAAGCTAAAGCCAGAGGAGCCAGCGTCAGCAACCAGCACGATACCAGCCATTCACCTTAGTCAACACCACCGGCAGTAATGGCCGAATTCCTGACTATCCATTGTTATTGATGCAACCGTCCGGATCTCGGCCTTAGTAGTCATCTGGACAAATTTTTAATTGAGTCTACTCTTGAGCTTATAAGTGACATTCGCTGATTTCGAAAACAGACAATCAACGTGGAGTTGCGGCGCTTGCGCGGCTTTTCGCGCAGGTCACCCCGAACGCAGAGTTAGGCTGCACTATGCCCATGGGTTCAGTGGCTGAGGTCTCCATTCGGAAAGATAGAACCTTAGTAATGGATTGTTCCATTTACTTCTGTAGTTGCGAGGATCAACATAATCCTCGAACCCATGACGCCGACAAAGAGCTTCTCCTTCTGCCGAAGTGCACTCGACATCGACGTAGTTGGCTCCGAGCTTACGTAGCACTTCTACTGCTGCAAGTAGTAACTGGGAACCAAGCCCTTGACCTCTAGATGATTGCTCTACCTCGATAATGTGAACGTCACCACCATCCGTGAACATCTGGAAGACAGCAAAGCCAAGGATTCTGCCCTCAGCGATGGCGCAAAGCCCTTCGCCGGATGCAAATGACCTTTCGATAACGTTCCTATTGCAGTAGAACCCCGTTCCGCTTTGCTCCTGTTCGGCCTTGAGCCATCCGAGAACTTCTGCAATTTGGTGCGTATTGGCAGGTTCAATGCTGACCATAGTGTTCCCTTCTGTGTAGCCTAAATATCTTCTGTATAGTGGTCTGTTTATCTCAGCTTTTTTGCTAGATCCTCGGCATGAAGATGCGTGTATCGCTTTAGCATTTGTAATGTTTTGTGGCCGGAAATGGCTGCCATTTCCAGCATCGAAAACGTACCTAACTCTGCAACGCGGGACAGTGCTTCATGCCGAAGATCATGAAAATGGAAATCCTTTATACCCGCTCGCTTACAGGCCGCAGAAAAGGCATGGAAGAGGGTCATGCGCTGTACTGGCAGCACAATACCGCTAGTATCGCGAGGCAGGTTTCTGAGCACTTCGAGAGCTGCCTTCGAGAGGGGCACTGCACGAGTTTCCCCATTTTTTATTTTCTCTTGGTCCAGTAACAATATAAGTCGCTTCTTTTCATTGACGTGTTGCCACTCCATCGATAGTAGCTCTCCTTGGCGCATCGCGGTCTCGAGAGCTAGCTGTACGGCGGGTAATAGCCACAGATTGCGACTGGCTCGACATTCGGCCAATAATCTATCAGCTTCATCACCCATCAGTCGGCGATCACGCCCCTTAGATTCTTGCGGTTTTCGGACATTGGTTACAGGATTTCCGTTGGGTAGCATGATTCCGAATTCCTGGATCGTTACGGTCAGAACTTTTGATAGTAGATTGATTTCCTTCCGGACCGTAGTGCCCGATACAGTTTTTAATCGGTTATCCCGATATGCAGCCACTACTGGAGGTGTAATAGCAATTAGGGAGTAATCGCCTAAAAAAAGGGTCAAGTGTTTAATCTGAGTTCGCCATGCTTCCTTGTTATCTTCCCGCTTGCGATAGTGATGTACTGCGAAATCAGTTGAGAATTTTTTGGCTATTTCTTTAAACATAGTGCGCTCGGCAGCAACGTGGGAAAGAAAGCTGCCCTTGTCCATTTCAGATTCGATACCTCGCGCCCATACTTCAGCTTCGACTCTGGTCTGGAATGTCTTTGACTGGACGGGATGGCCACGACGTCGGATAACAGCCTGTGTCCATCCGGATTCCCTTTTTTTGAATGTTGCCATTTTATTTATCCAATGTTCCCGAATTGTTCCCGAAAATAAATTTTATGGATAAATTATATTCTTAAAGCCACGTAATTAATAGATTTTTATTTTATAAAATAGCACGCCTGGAAAGCGTGTTTGGGATAATATCCCAACGGGGGTTCGAATCCCCCCCTCTCCGCCAGAATGGCATTTAAGTGCATGAATTATCTGAAAACGTTGTACCTATGGCGTTTATCGGATATTGATAGCTACACTCAGGTGTTACACATTCCAAAGTGGGTCAGTTTTAGATGAAATTTAACAACTGTGGTTTATTAATGCCGTTTTGGCTTCACGTTGTTTCATCGGCTTACCAATGTAACGCGCGATATTGTGGGGTTTTTTTATCCTGATGTGCTTGCATCCGGGTAATGATGCTGTTCAGCATGGATATGCCATGTACGATGTAGGGACCCTTGTTGAGCATGACACATTCAGCCCGTTCGGACATTGCTGCATCAGTAATTTCTGCGCGCGACGGTAAACCTTGTTTTACCAGACTTTCCAACACTTGTGTGGCCCAGATGACGGGGATGTGTGCTGCTTCACATAACCATAATATTTCTTCCTGAATCTCTGCTAGCCGCTCATAGCCGATTTCCACAGCCAAGTCGCCGCGTGCAATCATGATGCCGAATGCGCCTTTACCTGCGCCACGAACAATGATTTCAGGCAGGTTTTTGACTGCTGCATGGGTTTCTATTTTGGCCACTATACCCAACTTGCCAGCGTTGCGCTGCGTCAGGGCGGCACGTAACTGACCAACGTCCTCTGCTTGTTGGGTGAATGATAGCCCCACCATGTCTGCGTGTTGTGCCACAAAATCGAGGTCGCTGATGTCTTTTTCGGTCAGAGCGGGTAGGGCTAGCTTGCTGTCGGGAAAATTTAGCCCTTTTTCTGCTGCAATATGTTCACCACCGGGTTTTACCTGAGTTACCCGTAGCCAAGCACCTTGCGCGTCAATTTCTTCTATCAGGCAGCCAATCCGTCCATCATCTATCCAGACTGCATGACCAGCCTGTATAAATTCAAATATTTCTGGTGCGGTGCAGGCTATGCGAGCGGGTAAGGTGATGTTGCCGTGTTTGTCACGCTGTTCTGTTTGTCCTGGTTGTAAAGCGCGCATGAGTAATATGACATCATTTTTTTCGACATGAATTCGTGCTGGCGGAGCATTAAACTCACCCGTGGTGATTTTGTTATCTTTATATTTATTGCTTACATGTTTCAGTACCGTGCCTGGTGCAATATAAGCGCCTTTTGTGCAGGTTACGACAACTTCGTTGTTTACCAGACATTGGCTAACTATAAATTCACGTTTGCGTTTGCCCGCATCATGAAATTTGATGGTATCCCCTACTTTTAGTCTTTGCAGCCACTTGGCAGGTACGCTTAATCTGGCAGGGTGGCTTTTCCCCGCTGGATCGATGCGGGCGGATGTACCGAGATTTCCTGTTCCATCAAGTATGATTTCTGTTGGAGACATGATGTCCCCGTATTGATCGCGTTTGATCTTGATGTGCAGTATGGGTGGTTCGGGTAGCATTTCGCCCGTTCGTAGTTTAGGCCCTGCCAAATCAAACATGATCAGGCAGTCGCGCTTTAATACTTTGGAAGCTCGGCGTATGTGTGTGACCATATTTGCCCATTTTTGCTCGTCATCGTGTGAGCAATTAATCCGGCTACAATCCATACCCGCGTTTATCATGTCGTATACCAGCGCAAAATCATTAGCAGCTTCACTAGGCATGGTGACCATCATCAGCGTGCCTAGCTTATTATCGGTGCGGGGAAAGAGCGCTACTGTGTTTTTACGTCGCAATGACTGTTCATGTGTCATGGTATGGTTGATATCAGCTATCGGGCAATGCAATGCTGTTGCTCCATCCATCATGGCTAGCGCATACGACACGGCATCCAATGTTGCCAGGACGTGCGTTTCACAACGTCCTAAAGAAGAAAGCCCTACGCGCGCCAATCGGTTTTGTAATTCACGCAAGTCAGTGCGGCGTAATCCTATGTACGCGCCTAAATTGGCGGCGCTGGGTAAGTAGTTTGGATTCTGTAGATAGGGGTTCCAATTGACGAGTAATGTAGCTTGAGTATCAATAATGGCTGCGCGTAAAGCCATAACTTCTTGCATGATAGCGTTGATCTCGCCGATACTGTTTGCCACTATCGACATAGTAAATAACTCCAATTCATATACTTACGAGACTACCTGTTAGTTTACGGCGCTATTGTGACTATTAGGTGACAGTCTGCATTGCAAATATTGTTTATATTAAACTGTGGTCACTTGCTCGTGATGCGAGTATGAATATTGGGAATGCTGTTCATAATCGGACTTATGTGAAGCCTCACATAAGTCCGAATACCTGACTTTCATGGTCATCACTCTGATGCTCTGCTCCTGGCACGCAGCGACTGTATCTATGTAAATAGCGTGCCACAAAGCGTTCAATGGTGGACCTTTTCTGTCGGGTCGAGGGGATATGAGCTTAGGCTTAGGCTGAGATTCAGATGGTTGCATCAATAGCAGCGATGTTCAGAAATTTGGCTTTTCCGGACTGTCGCCCCAGTCTGGACTGAATTGACTATAAGAGTCCGCATTGTGGCAAACCGTTAGTAAGGCGCTGTAGCCGCTGTGTGCCATTTACAGACCGTCGAGCCATCGTGGCCGTAGTCTGTTAGATTGCTGGAAGCAGCTATTGAAAAACCAAAGGTTGATCTGTCTGCCGACAACTCACAATATTCACTCGTTATTTTCCTTGAGTTACCTTGATATGAGCACTGCTCAGCTTTTGGTAAAGACGAATCTGTCGCTGGAGTGGCCACCAATCGTAAAGAAAAACCTGTATTGGACGCCACATGGCAACCCAACCGACAATCGTTAGACTTTCGCGTGCGATGGTATGCTGAATTGTTTGGGTATCAAGTTTTCCTATGTAATCTGCCACAAGCAGGCACAGTGTGACAAAGACAATACCAATGATAAGGCTCGTGCGACCTTCCTGCAGAAAATGTTTCAAGACGCTGCGCGTGCGCTCTGCTTTATAGGAAAAATGGTTGTGTATCGCCCCGATTAACACCTCGCTTGGGTCGCCAACTAATGGCCACTGTTCAATGTGAATGGTTATATGGAAGCGACTGCCCGGAGCAAATCCCGACGCCCATGTTTCGATGAAGGTCTCCGCATCTGGATCCAGGTCTTTGTTTAGGAATGGCGTCGGATCCATCGAGTTAAACAACTGCTCGACCTCACGAACTTGTAGTGACAAGTGTTGGATGGGAGCGGAATTGGCTGATTTTGTCATAGGGGATTTGTATATAGATTGGTATCTACACAATCTGATTTATAGCCTCAATTCCTTAACGAGGGGTTCTGCCAGACCGCCGGAAAATACACATCTGAATTGCAACTCCGTTGAACCAAGTTACGCTGGCATCGCTTGCATAGTCGTCACAAACAGCGTTTTAACTTCAAAATAACGATAGCATAATTATGGTGCTTTTGATAATTTGTACATTTCCTGCAACCGATCTTTCGTTTTGGTATATCTACCCAATCGCCAAGCTTTTAAAACATCTAGTGCGAGCTCGTAATCTTCATAATTAAGCTCATATAATTCAGCAAGATCAAATTTCTCTTGTAAACAGAGCGATCTTATCAAACGCTCAAATACTGGATTGGCCTCGTCCGCTTGACCTTGTAAAAGGTGTTTCTCTAATTGCTTTAAAACATTCATGTCATTCTCCAAACCAGAATAAAGATTGGACATCTTGGCGTCAAATTATTACCAATTGGTTAAATTTAATATTCCCAGATACAAATTCTGAATACTCGGCATTTTGTAATATATCAAAGTTAAAATTTACTCATTTTTTTGACAAGCTTAGGTTGTCATAGTTTAAGCCAATAGTTTTATTCTGAATCATATTAATCGATGCAATGAAAAATTTTAAGGCAATTAGCTGGAAAGCACTATTTCGTTTAAAGAACGATAAGATCATAGGTGGTAGAGTAAAGCGCGTTTCAAAAGGATCGTTACTATTCTGGAGCGAACAGAAGTTAGATATCGGCACAAATGGATTGTTTATGGCGCAGTTACCTCCATTAAAGCAAGGTCATGAGGGAGTTATAGTCAAGGCAACTTGCTATACAAAACAGGTCGTATTAGCAGCTGATATCTTTCAAATTGAGATGGATATCCATTCATGGCACGGGAGCGACTGGCATATCCTGCAAGACCGGTATCCAGCTAATTAGTGGTGGGTTCATTTAAATCCGTACCGTCATGAAACAGCAATACGAGCCACATATTATTTAAATACTAAGAATCTATCGATTATTGAATAGAGCGGCTAGATCAAAGGATCTATGCTTATTTTTTGAACCGCCCAAGTTATACCCATAACATTTATACCGATATACAAATATATATTAGAATATAGTTCTATACTGAATTTTATGAACAATAGGCAAGCCTGTACGAAAGTCAGGGGCGCAAAGTTTTCAGTCTAAGGGGAGTCTTATGATAGCGAAACTACTAAAGCTGTGCCAGTTGGGCACACGGCCTTTGCATAAACATCTCTCGGCTGTTTCGCCACACTCAGGCACTCAAATTTTTTATTTCATAAATTTAATATATACAGGCTTTCTGCAATCATTGAGAGTATTCATTGGAAAATGCCTTATTCAATTTAAGTTTGTTGTTGCTATAACTTCACCAATTGCTCAAGTCCGATACTTGTAGCAATGGGATGATGTTGATTTGTGTCCGCTGAGTCCCAAGAAAAGTCATTTGCGATTTGACTAACAATGAATAACTAGCTTGCAGCCTAAATAACTTGATGATCAACACTCGGGTTTTAAATTTATGATTAATGAACAGCGCTATGATGCAAAAACAACTGTTGAGTCGCTTCTTAAGGTCGTGCCCTCAATCAATAAAAATACAAGTTGCATTAAAGTGTTGGATTTATTTCACCTAGATAAAACAATATATTCACTGCCGGTCGTTGATGATCAAGACAAGCCGGTGGGGATGATATTACGGTTAGAACTTACCGAGTTTTTCAGCAAGCCATATTCAAAAGAATTACAGGGCAAGAAACCTATTTCTATATTGATGGACAAGAAACCTATCATTGTCGATAAAAGCACTGGAATAGAAGATATTTCCCGCATCGTCCTCGATGCAGGCATTCAGCACATGGTAAGTGGTTTTATCATTACCGAAAAAAATCGCTATTTAGGGATAGCTACTGGCTATGATCTACTTAATGAAATAACAAACCAAAAGCAAAAATATTTATTTGATTTGGCGCATTTTGATCAATTAACGGGGCTGCCTAACCGTCGATTATTGTTAGATCGGTTACAACATGCGTTGGCATCTAGCGCACGCAGTGGTAAACACGGAGCACTTCTATTCATCGACCTAGATCGTTTCAAAATCATCAATGACACCCTTGGTCACTCTGTGGGGGACTTGCTGCTACAACAGGTTGCGCAACGTCTAAGAGCGTGCGTACGAGAGACAGACACAGTAGCCCGCTTGGGAGGCGACGAGTTTATCGTAATGTTAGAGGGCTTAAATCACGGATCAACGGAAGCTGTCGCACAAATAGAAGCTGTCGGGGAGAAGCTTCTTGCCAAGCTCGGTCAATCCTATCAGCTTGCAGATCACGCACATCAAGTTACACCTAGCATAGGCGCGACTCTGTTTAATGCTCACAGCCAATCTCCAGCTGAACTAATGAAACAAGCTGATACCGCTATGTATAGAGTTAAGGAGACTGGGCGTAATGCCATGTGCTTATATGATCCAGATATGAACTTGGTGTAGAGACCCACACTGTGTTAGTAATCCGGTAATCCCCACCTTAAAGTGGTCATTGGCGAACGGCTTTTGTCGGGCTGAGGGAAAGGGCCGCTTCGGCCTGCGGATTCATTAGGTCGCTCATGATCGGTTTGGGCGAGTCGTTAGTGGGTGGGTTGATGATGAATATTCCATTTATACTGTTTTTTGTCTATAATGGACACGTCTGAGTGATACACGCTGACTGAGGGATTGGTTTATATCTAATTGATTATATTGGGTAAATTGTTTTTCAATCTGAATCCCCCTTTCTCCGCCAGATGCTGCATAGCCTTGATTTCACAGTCAGGGCTTTGTTTTTTTGTGGTCTGTGCTTGTTTGTTACACAAGTGTGCCCACAATACGTTTTGCCTGAGGAAATCCCATTTCACATCAAATATCTTACCTTTAATATTAGATTTGCTAAGTGGCATTAAATTTTACAAATTCTAAGTTCATCTTTAATTAGCTGATTTTGGCTAATACCCAACCCCAAAAAATCCATTTATTCGCACTAACATATTGCTGCCGCACTGTTGTGGTGCGTTGTCATGCTCTTGGTTTTATATATAAATTCAATAAAAACAATCGTCTGAATGCTGGCATATATATTGCTTTTTAAAGCCTGTATTACCTTTTGTTAACTTAGTATTACTAAATATGAACGGAGAGCAGTGATGATTGCAAAAACGGTGAGTAGTAAATTGAAGCGTTTGGTTGCGGCGTCAGTTATTCCGCTGGCGATGATGTGTGCACAGACCAGCCACGCGGCGCAACCCTTGAAAATTGGTTATAGCGATTGGCCAGGTTTTGTGGCTTGGCAGGTGGCGATAGAAAAAGGCTGGTTCAAGGAAGCTGGGGTAGCGGTTGATTTTGAGTGGTTTGATTACTCGGCGTCAATGGATGCGTTTGCTGCGGGCAAGATTGATGCAGTCGGCGTGACCAACGGCGATGCTTTGGTAACGGGTGCTGGTGGTGCCAAAAGTATGATGATCATGTTGACGGACTACTCTAACGGTAACGACATCATTATCGGCAAGCCAGGTATCAAGAGTTTGAAAGATCTCAAGGGCAAAAAAGTTGCGGTGGAAGTTGGGTTGGTCGAGCACTTGCTGCTGCTGAATGGTCTGAAAAAAGCGGGGATGAAAGAGTCTGACGTAACGCTGGTCAATGCTAAAACCAATGAAATGCCGCAAGTGCTGGCTTCAGGTGATGTTGCCGCTGTCGGTGCCTGGCAGCCTGTTGCTGGACAAGCGATGAAAGGTTTGCCAGGTTCGCGCCCACTGTATACCTCAGCCAATGAGCCAGGTTTGATTTATGACGGATTTACTGTCAATCCAGCCAGTATTGCTGCTCACCGTGCCGAGTGGAAGAAATTCGTGAAGGTGTGGGATCGCGTGGTGAGTTATATCAATGACCCTAAGACTCAGCCTGATGCAGTCAAGATCATGTCGGCACGAGTCGGTTTGACGCCACAGGCATATTTGCCTTTCCTGAAGGGTACAAAACTGCTGAGTCTGGCTGACAGTAAAAAAATCTATGTTAAAGCCGAAGGATTTGGATCGTTATATGGTTCTTCCAAAATTGCTGATGACTTTAACGTAAGCAATGCTGTTTATAAAGAACATCAGAATATCGATAGCTATATCGATCCATTTTTTGTAAACGGTAAGTAATTTTTAGTTAAGTGAGTCTGGAGCAGGTATGAGCAAGGCACGGTGGTTTTCAGTCAGAGCAGGGTTATCGCAGCGCAGGCGGATGATTCTGGGTGTGTTCTCATTCCTGCTGCCGCTCCTGATATGGTCGGTAGTGAGTTATGTACCTTTTGTGTGGCATCCCAAGGTACTGATTACCAACCCGGGAGATGTCGATTATATGCAAGTCGACATGTATGTAGACAAAGCCATGTTTGCAGATGAGTTAAAGAATATGCGCACGGAGGGCAAGGCAGTGCCTGAGGGCATCCCTGTCAATCCGGTTTATTTGCCGGCGCCAGATCAGGTTGCCAAGGCATTTTATACTGCTTTCACCACCGCACCTGAGCAGAAAGATATGCCTTGGTTGCATGAAAGTTTGTGGCATAGCGTCAAGATTATATTCTGGAGTTTTTTGCTGTCTTCACTTATCGGTGTACCGCTGGGTATTGTTTGCGGTGCTTACGGACCGATATCGCGGCTGATTGAGCCGTTTGTTGAATTTTTCCGCTATCTGCCTGCGCCTGCCTTTGGTGCGCTGGCGGTGGCCATACTTGGTATTTATGACGGGCCGAAGATTGCCATTATTGTGATCGGCACGCTATTTCAGCAAATTCTGATTATTGCCAATACCACCCGCAAGATTGATTTTACCTTGCTGGAAGCGGCGATGACCTTGGGTACGACACCATTCAAGTTGATTACCAAGGTGGTGATACCTGGCGTGTTGCCTGATTTATATCGGGATCAGCGTATTTTGCTGGGCTGGGCCTGGACTTACCTGATCGTGGCTGAATTGATCGGTACCAGTTCCGGGATTACCTGGTTTATTACCCAGCAGGCACGCTACCAGCACTTCGACAACGTGTACGCTGCCATCATGATGATAGGCATACTCGGGCTGGGTGTGGACTTGCTACTGGCCCGGTTAGGACGCAAGTTGTTCCCATGGGATCAGTCCCAGAGCAAAAACTGATGGCTAAGGATGGAATGGAAGGAATTGACGTGAGTACAGAACAATTACCCAGTTATTTGCAGCAGTCGGATGTAGTGCGGGAACGCTTTGCCAAGATCCAGCAGCGTGAGGTCATCCTTGAGGTCAAGCATCTGGGTAAAACCTACGATTCGGCTCAGGGCAAGGTAGTCGCGCTAAGTGATGTGAATTTCAGCATCCACAGACGTGAGCTGGTATGTGTGATCGGGCCTTCGGGCTGTGGCAAATCGACGCTGATTCGCATGCTGGCAGGACTGGAGCCGCATACTTCGGGTGAGGTGCTGCTGGATGGCAAACCGGTAGATGGGCCGGGCAGCGATCGCGGCATGGTATTTCAGGGCTATACCTTGTTTCCGTGGCTGACAGTGAAAAAGAACGTCATGTTCGGCCCGGAAATGAACAACCACGGCAAGCTCGAGGCCGAGCGTAATGCGCTGATGTGGCTGGATCTGGTGGGCTTGAGCAAGTTTGCCGATGCTTATCCGCATCAGCTCTCTGGCGGCATGAAGCAGCGCGTGGCGATTGCGCGGGCGCTGGTCAACCAGCCACGCATCTTGTTGATGGATGAGCCGTTTGGCGCGCTGGATGCACAGACGCGGGTCAAAATGCAGACGCATTTACTGGATATCTGGAAGAACATAGATATCACCATCCTGTTCATTACCCATGATCTGGACGAGGCGATATTTCTGGCTGATCGTATTCTGGTGTTAAAAGCGCACCCAGGCGAAGTTCAGGAGTTTATTGAAGTGCCAGTGCCGCGTCCACGTCATCCAGGGCAGGTGAGTTCGGCTGAGTACCTTGCTACCAAAGCCAGATTGGAAGAGCTGATACATCCGCCAGTGGAAACGAGTGAAGATGATGAGGTCAAGCCGCACATGATCCGTTTTACCAACATTGTCGACAATGTTGAATAAGTAGGTGTAATCAAGCAGTAAGGCAGTTGTTGGGTGATGAAAATAGTCATTTAATTAATAAAGGTACATAAGGAAAACAAGATGAAATCCAAGGCAGAAGTCGCAGCAATCCAACAAGAGTTGAAAGATAAAGGCGTCAAGTATTGCATAGGTGCTTATGTCGATATTCATGGCGCACAAAAAGCCAAAGTCGTGCCACTGGACCACTTGCCGCAAATGGCGGCAGGTTCCGAGCGCTATACCGGCTATGCGCTGGATGGTCTGGGGCAGGAACCTAATGACGACGAACTGACTTCCGTTCCTGATCTCGATCACATCATCCAGTTGCCGTGGGAACCCAAGATTGCATGGATGCCGGCTGATAACCATTTTCAGGGCAAACCTTATGCACTGAATACCCGCGTGGCACTGAAGAACCAGCTAGCCAAGGCAGCAGAAATGGGCTATGGCATGAATCTGGGTATCGAATGCGAAATCTACCTGCTCAAAGAAGAAGCCGACGGCAGCCTGTCAGTGCCAAATCCAGAAGATAACCTGGCCAAGCCGTGTTACGACGTGCGCGGTTTTGTAGATAGTTTTAGTTGGCTGGATAAAGTAGCAACTTGTATCAACGATCTGGGCTGGGATTTGTACTCGTTCGATCATGAAGATGGTCACAGCCAGTTCGAGTTCGACTTCAATTACGCCGATGCGTTGACCATGTGTGACCGCCTGACTTTTTTCCGCTTCATGGCCAAGCATTACGCCAAGGAAGAAGGGCTGATTGCTACCATGATGCCCAAGCCGTTTGCGGACAAGACTGGCACCGGCGCGCATTTCAATATGTCGCTGTATGATCTGGAAACCGGCAAGAACCTGTTTGCCTGTGATCCTAAAGACGACCCGCGCGGCATCGGTTTGACACCATTAGGCTACCATTTCATTGCCGGTATCCTCAAGCACGGTCGTGCGCTGTGCGCGGTGTTTGCGCCGACGGTGAACAGCTACAAGCGTCTGGTACGCCGTGGGGCGATGAACTACTTTTCCTGGGCGCCGGTGTTCAATTCTTATGGCTCGAATAACCGTACCAACTCGGTACGCGTACCGGCAGGCGGTGGTCGTTGCGAGTCACGCAATGCCGATGGTTCAGTGAATCCTTATCTGGCGGCAACCTTGGTATTGGCAGCCGGTCTGGAAGGTGTGCGCGAAGCAATGAATCCAGGTGAACCCAACGAAGATAACTTGTATGCCATCTCCGATGCAGAGCGTAGCGCACGTGGTATTGAGTTCCTGCCGCAGACATTGCAGGAAGCCGTCGCTGCATTCGCCGAAGATCCGCTGGTCGAACAGGTGCTGGGCAAGGGGTTGCGTGATGAATTTATCAAGTACAAGACCGCCGAATGGGAAGCCTATCACCTCACCGTAAGTCAGTGGGAAATCAAGCGTTACAGTCAAATGTTCTAGGAGTAGATCATGCGTCAGCCCGAGACTAAATCAAATCATCTGGTCACCCGTATCAGCGTTTCCTTGTCACAGGAGTTACTGACTGATTTGGATGACATGGTCGAATGTCGTGGGTTTGATAGCCGTTCTCAGGCTATCAGTGACATGATCAACCAACAGCTGGTCGAGCATAAACGCCAGCTGGGGGATGAGGTGATGGCGGGTACGATTACGGTGTTTTATGATCATTCTGTGCCTGGACTGCAAAAGAAACTGTCGGATTTGCAGTTCAAGCATATCGATGAAGTGATCAGTTCACTGCATGTGCACCTTGCTGAAAACAAAATGATGGAAGTCATCCTGGTACAGGGGCCTGCACGACGCATGCAAGCTATCGCCAATGAAATCATTACGTTGCGTGGTGTGATTACGGGTAGGCTGCAATTAATGGCAGCGGTCATGCCACCGCTTTATTCGTTGACCTAATCTTACTTATGTCGCGCGTTAATTAGTTTGGCACAGTGAACGATTTGTTCGGCACTTAATCCAACTTGTTTGGAGAGAGTAAGGGTTGCAATATGCATCTTCGTATGCCGGTTGTTTTTGTGTCCCACGGTGCCCCAGATGCATTGTTGAATGCGCCCGATGCAGTGGCCTGCTGGCGTGAGCTTGGTCAGCAGATTCCCCAGCCTGCAGCAATTCTCGTGGTGTCGGCGCATTGGGAAGCGCGCCAGCCCACGCTTAGTCTGGCCAGCGCACCAGAAACCATACATGATTTTTCGGGTTTTCCTCCAGCGCTCTATCGCATGCAATATGCTGCACCCGGTGCGCCAGCACTGGCTGAACGTGCTGCGTCTCTGCTGTCTGCCGCCGGTCTGGTAGCTGATTTACACCCCAGTCGAGGGTTGGATCACGGTGCCTGGGCACCACTTTCAGCGATGTATCCGCAGGCCAATATTCCCGTTACGCAGTTGTCGCTGGTGCACACTGCCAGTGCGGCAGCGCATGTTGCGCTGGGGCGAGCGCTGGTGCCGTTGCGTGATGAGGGAGTGCTCATCGTTGCGTCTGGCGCGATTACGCATAATTTTGGCTGGCTGGATATTCATGCATCAGCCGATGCAGCGCCTTTGCCACAGGCCCAGCTATTTACCGACTGGGTGGCGGGGCGCGTGGCCGCGCGGGATGTTGACGGCTTATTGGACTATCGTTCTGCTCCTTATGGCGCAGATGCGCATCCATCCGAAGAACATTTTCTGCCGTTTTTTGTTGCATTGGGCGCAGCGGACGGTGATATCTCCCTGCGTTTTCGCCCCCGCTTTACCTATGGTGCTCTGGCCATGGATGCTTATCTCTGGCGAGGTGTGGTGCTGGATTCCTAGTGTTGTTAATTTTAAATACAACTATTATTTTTCAAGGAGATCGTCATGATTCAATACCAAATCGCCGTTGTTGTTGGCAGCCTGCGCCAGGATTCACTTAATCGCAAACTGGCCAGCGCCATGGTGAAACTGGCACCGTCCGAATTTCTGTTCAAACAGCTACAAATTGGCGATTTGCCACCCTATAATCAGGACGACGATGCGACTCCCGCCGAGTCCGTTAAGCGCTTTAAGGCCGAAATCATGGCTGCGGATGGTGTATTGTTTGTCACGCCTGAATACAACCGATCTATCCCTGGTGTACTTAAGAACGCGCTTGATCATGCTTCGCGTCCTTATGGTCAAAGTGCCTGGGCAGGCAAGCCTGCTGGTGTGATGGGTGCGTCTATCGGCGCGATGGGCACGGCTATGGCGCAACAACACTTGCGCAATATAACTTCATACTTGGATATGCCGACTTTGACGCAACCCGAAGCCTATATTCACGCCAGAGAAGGCTTGTTTGACGAAGCGGGTAATGTCGGTGAAGGCAGCAAGAAATTATTGCAGAACTGGATGGATCACTATGTTGCGTGGGTACAAAAACACGTGGTCTGATGCGCTCAAAACGGGATAAGCATTCCGGATAATTCCCCCGTAAATGAGCGCATCGCCATTGATTTTATTGGTCGCAATCGCCTTGCTTGAATCATTGGAACCTGTTTGCCGTGGCAACTGCCGATTGCCTGATATCTGACGGCTTCGGCGGAAATTATGTGAAGCAGCTTTTAATGATCATGCTTGCATTTTCCGCATAACCTTGATCTGGGGTTTGTGCGGCAGTGTACGCAGTACATTACGCGGCTTATTCACCGCTATGTGGTTAGTTTGTTTACTCTGCCCGCTGCTAACCAGCCGGAATGCGCCGACCAGCCCCACCAATTTTGCTGCCTGACCCTGCATGGATTCGGCGGCCGCAGCGGCCAGCTCAACTAACGCTGCATTTTGCTGCGTCATTTCGTCCATCTGCATCACAGCTTGGTTCACTTCTTCAATGCCGGCGCTTTGTTCCTTGCTGGCGGCAGTGATGTCGCTCATGTAGCTGGCGACGCCATTCACCGAGCTGACGATTTCGCTCATGGTTTTACCGGCTTCGTCGACCAGTTTGCTGCCGAGTTCAACTTTTTCCACCGAGTCATCAATTAACACTTTGATTTCCTTGGCGGCTGCGGCGGAGCGTTGAGCCAGACTGCGCACTTCGGTCGCCACCACAGCAAAGCCACGGCCTTGTTCACCGGCACGTGCCGCTTCAACTGCCGCATTGAGAGCCAGGATGTTGGTCTGGAAGGCGATACTGTCAATGACGCCGATGATATCTGCAATCTTGCTCGAGCTATCCTGGATTGCGCTCATTGTGTTAATTACGTTACCAACCGCGGCACCGCCCTTGACTGCGATATCCGAAGTGCTTGTCACCAGCTTGTTGGCCTCATAGGCATTATCCGCATTCTGCTTTACCGTGCTAGTCAGCTGTTCCATGGCAGCTGCAGTCTCTTCCAGCGAGCTGGCTTGTGATTCTGTACGGCTGGACAGATTGGTATTCCCACTAGAAATTTCTGCTGCACCGGTATTGACGATGTCAGAAGCTTCCTTGATCTGACCTACCAGCAGTTTCACATTGATCTGCAAAATACGCAGCGATTGAATGACCTTACCCAATTCATTTTCACCATTGGATTCGATCTTGCCCGTCAGGTCACCCGCACTCATGCGGTCAATGTCGCGTTGGACGCGTTGCAGTGGCTTGACGATGCTGCGATAGAAGGTAAAACCGAACAATATTGATAGCATCAACCCAGCGCTGGAGGCTGTAATGGACCAGTAAGCAGGTGGTTGGCTAAGAAGGCTGGAAATCAGGTTGAGTGCAAACAGCAGAGCCAGCAAAGCGGATGACATGATCATCTTGGTTTTAAAGTGCATCCGTTCCAGCACATTAAGGCGGCTGAACAGCGAACGACTGACGGCTTCACCTTCGATCACTTCCAGTTTGCTGTTGCCGTTGCGTATCTCACGGTAGGCGCTTTCGGCGGCCTGCACCTGAGCTCGGTCGGGTTTGATACGGATTGAGGTATAGCCGACAACCTTGCCATTTTCCACCATGGGAGCCGCATTGGCTTCGACCCAGTAATGGTCGCCGTTCTTGCAGCGGTTTTTGACCAGGCCAGTCCAGGCTTTGCCGCTTTTGAGGGTATGCCAGAAATCGGCGAATGCTTCTCTGGGCATGTCCGGGTGGCGTACGATGTTCTGCGGCGCGCCAATTAGTTCTTTCTCAGAGAAACCGCTGATATTGATAAAATCCTGGTTGATATAGGTGATGTTGCCTTGCAGGTCAGTCTTGGAAACGATAGTTTCTGAATCGTTTAATACATATTCAACCCCAGTTACTGGCATATTGTTGCGCATAACAGCCCCCTAATTTTGAGTATAATTACACCAATTTGTTTGCTATGTTATTAACTTAAAGTCTATCGTTGTTAACGCACTACGTTTGGCAATCGATTGTTCTGTTTTCAAGAGCGCATTCAGGGTGTATTTAATTTATATGGCTTAGTTAAGTCATAGTTGTTATTTGTCTAGGACAAATTCATATACCCATTTTGAGAATATGGTAATTTTTATGTTTTGTCAATATTTGTCTAGGACAAAATTAATTGAATAAAGAAAATAAAAAGCAGCTGACCATTGCCGCAATAAAGCGTGATGCCGGTTTGACGATGGACACGTTGCGCATATGGGAACGCCGCTATGGTTTCCCTGCGCCCGCACGTGACGAAAACGGGGATAGGGTTTACAGTAATGCTGATTTATTCAAGATAAGGCTGGTAAAGCGCCTGATCAATCATGGATTCCGTCCGGGCAAGATCATGCACCTGGATGTGGCTACGTTGCAAACCATGTTGCCAGAAGAGCAGTCCGATACAATTGACAGCGGAACTGAAATCATTAAGTTGTTGAAAGCCCATGATATTCAGAATTTACGCAAATATTTGCGCGATTTACTTAGCTCTCAGGGATTGGAGCGTTTTGTCGTCGAACACGTCGCCAGCATGAACCACCAGGTGGGTGATGCCTGGATGTATGGCCTGATAGCCATATTTGAAGAACATATCTATGCCGAACAAATTCAGACGTTATTGCATACGAGCATCAGTCAGTTATCAACCTCACCCAGCTCACCCAAGATACTGCTTACCACGTTGCCGGGTGAGCAGCATACTTTGGGAATTATGATGGTAGAAACACTATTGAGTATATATGGTGCAACTTGCCTGGATTTGGGCGCGGAAACACCCGTGAGTGAAATCCAGCTAGCCGTTAATGCCCATCAGATTGATATTTTATGTTTATCGTTTAGTACGGTATTTCCTAAAACAAAATGTCTGAACAGTCTGGCTGAATTGCGGGAGCGGTTACCCGAATCAGTCGCCATCTGGGTAGGTGGTGAGGGGGTTCCGCACAGCAAGTTAGCTGCCGGAGTTACGCATTTTCCATCGCTTGTGGAATTGGAATCGGCAGTAACTGATTGGCGGAAAAGTCATTAACATACCGAATGCTGCTGGGACCGCTCCGCTTAAAGCTATTTGCAGGTTCCTGGGGTAATAGATGCAATTCAACACAGGTCGAAGTTGACTGTTCGGAATCCCATATAAAATGGGGCTTTTTATTTATTAAAACGCAGTCAGGAAAGAAACCGCGTTGATGCCGGTAGCAAGTCCCTGACTGGCCTGTTTCATGTATTCCGCACCATTGCCTTCCTGTTCATATGTCATCACGCGTGACACTCGGTATTGCGAGTAGCACTTGAGTTGGGCGCCAAAGGGAATCACGTGGTCGGGACTGTCACCAAATAACTCGCGGTGCAATGCCGGTAACTGGAACCATGGGGTGGTGGGTCTGGCATGATGTGCGTTGTGAAAACCAAAGTTCAGCACCAGCAAATTAGGCCATTTGTGCTTTAGCGATATTGGATTGCTGAAGGTGTGAGCTTGCTCATATATACGGTCGCTTTTGTGCGGCAGGGGCGTCTTGTCGAACAGTGTGTGCGTGCCGGCATAGTCATGCTGCAAGTTGTCCATGAAGCGCAGCACTATCAGCATGAGCAGGTAGGCGACAGCATAGAGCACAGCGACGCGCGGATAGAACCACAGCAGTGAACCATACAGCCCGCCTCGAATTATGATGGCGGTGAGGTTGTGCAGGCGTTGGGATTTGCGTTGCGGGATGATGAATGAGCCAAATACCAGCAGACCATGCATGACGACTTCATGCGCTGGTATGTACAGCCACTCCAGTGCCAGCACGATTTTCAATATCAGGGGGTAACGTTTAAACCAGGTTTGATAGTCGAACCAGCACAGGTCGCCGTTGTCGACGTGGTGGCGGAAATGTTTGAAACGTACATCTTCGTAAGTGCCATAACAGCTGCCGTTCAGCCACATCAGCATGCGACCTAATCTGGCGTTGTGGTTGTTGTTCTTGAATATCGTGTTATGCGCGCATTCATGCAGCATGTAGCCTGAAATGATCATGCCATGCGCCAGCAGTAGCGTGCTCAATATATTGATTAACCAATTGTTGCTGAACAGTCCGGCAAATCCTGTGACATAGGCCAGTACGGTGTAGGCCAGCGCCAGACTGTGATAGATGAGTCCCGATTTATCCTTGAACAGCGGTATCGTCATTGTGTATTCCTTCCTGATAATCAAGCTGGGTCGTCCCAGCTGTTCATAAAGTTTACAAGGGTCGTCCCGTGCGTTGGTTCTTATGCTTAACCTGAATTTCCATCAGTTATGCAGTAATGAATTTGTGAAAGCGCTGCCTTTCTTCGTGGGCTATCCAGCGGTTCAAAGCGGCAAAATCGTCTATCGGTTCACTGGTGAATGGCATGCGCATGGTATAGCCATCCGGACCACACTCTGGCGTGAAGGTTGATACGTCTAGCCCTTGCAGCTTTTGGTGCTGCCATACCGCGTCCCAGCAGCGCCGGTGTACCGCTACAAAGTAGGCATAAGCTGGGTCAGCCGGATGTGGCACTTGCGCACCCTGGTCATAGCCGAAGCGACCTTGAACATGTTGAACGTGTGGCACCAGCTCTTCGATGATGTCCCATTCCGTGTCTATTGCCCGCTCCAATACTACCGTCCAGTGGCTGATATCAAAAGTGAGTCGCAATGCCGGAAATCTGCGCACCATGTCCAGCGTAATCCATGGGTTGTAGAAAGAACGGCCACGGTGAGTTTCGAAACTGCAGATCACTTCGTGACGGTCTGCAATTTCCAATGCGCGAGCGAAAAAGTCGATCTGCGTTTCCACTGGCCAGGCATCGCAGCCACCCATGACATTATGGAAGAGAGGAGATAAAGGTTTAGCGTGGATGATCTTGGCTTCGAGTTCGTCAAGATGCTGTTGCGGTGTCGCTTTGCGATCTGGAATGGCGTAGCCGGTAGTGGAAATTTCGCTGATGTAATCCAGCCCCTCTTCACGCAAGCGTTCAGCCAGTTGCGCACGTTCGTTCAGGTCGCGCGGAGCAGGTGCTTCCAGGCCGTTGAAGCCAAATGCGAGAAGGTCATCTACAATCGCGGAGTAATCTGACTTCCAGCCCCAGTAGGTTTTAAAAACTTTGAGTTCCATGCTGTATTCCTTTAATTTAAATTGTTATCACGGTAAGTGGTACATATGCGTGCGTTAAAGTCGGCGTAACATGCTTTCCCGTGGTTTAAGTTACGCTGACTTTGACGGTCGCTTATTTCTTGAGTAGCGCGGAGACAAATTGGGTATCAAATGTTGCCTCAGCAGAGGGTGCGGCCTTGATTTGTTTCTTATCGACGAGGATTTGACCAATCACTGCGCTGCTTCCGTAGAACGACGTGGTTTCCTTGGATTTGACGAAAGACTTCGGCATTTCTGCGAGGGGTAGGGTGTAGATACCCGGCAGTTGGTCCTTGACGTCTTTGACGCTGATTTCCAGTGCTTTAGCGATGATTTTGGCAGACTCCTCAGGATGGGATTTCATGTAGGACAGGCCATCTGCATAGGCATGCACAAAGGCGGTGATATCTGCGGGTCGGTTTTTGATGGTCTTCTCGTCGAATACCAGCACATCTTCCATCAGGCCAGGCGCATCCTTAGATGAAAACACGACGTGGTACTTCTTGCCACCATCCTGCTTAAGCAGTTGCGAGATATAGGGTTCCCAGGTCACGCCTATGCTCGGGTGGCCTGACAACATGGCTGCTGGTACTGCGTCTTGCGTGATATTGATCGCGTTGATGTCCTTGTCGGTCATGCCATTTTTTTTCAGGGCGTAGGCCAGCAGAAAATCTGAAACCGTCAGTGGGTTGACGCCCACTTTCTTGCCTTTGAAATCGGTCACCTTGGTGATGTCGGTTGTGGCAACGATTGCATCACCTCCGTATGAGTAACCCATAGGCAGCACTACTTTCATGGCATGGCCTTGGGCCACTTGGCCGACCACCATGTCATAGGTCAGGGTCGCGCCGTCGAAGTTGCCGCTAATCAGCGCTGGTGGCATCAACGCCATGTCGGTGAAGTTCTGGTAGGTGACTTTGAGGTTGTATTTTTTGAAATAGTCGAGCGAGTTTGCAACATAGATGGCGCCGTAACCTATCCATGGCGTGGTCGCTATTCTCAAGGTCGCTGGCTGGGCTGCAGTAGCGCTCGCCGCCGATAGGGCTAACACCAGCATGGTGGCAAATTTGGCTTGGTGTTTAATGTGGCGGACAAAAAGCATATTTGCATTGTGCAGCAGAGGCATAAGCAACGGCGTCGATTTCATAACTAAGCTCCTAAAAGATGAATGGGCGCAGGTCGAGACGAATGTATACGTCCTCTCCCGGGCTTTTATCCCTCCGTGGAGCTCCGATGCTGTGACTATCGGGGCCGGCGCACTCTTGGACCAGTCATTGGCGAATTCTCATATGCCAATCGGAACCCTAGTGCCCCTGAGTAGATGCTTACGAATTTCTGATTATTCGCAATTGCTCTACCTGCATTAGGTTTTAAGCAAGTCGCGTGCCAAGCATGAAAGCTCTTCATTCTGTCGGAAACCGCTTGTTCATGAGGGTTGGGGCGCGTTAGGGCGGTGCATTGCTGTGAAGCATTGCATCATATTGATGCATATTGTACGTGGTGTGAATACGCGATATGTCTCATGGTAATTATGTATTTTCTTGTGAAATTCAGGGTTTTGTCAGTATGTTTGGCTAGTATGATGTCTTGGCAATAACTGCCTAGGCATGTAATTTATGAGTAATATATTAATTTCAGATAAAGCGGATACGATGAACTCCAGCCAGCAGGATTTTTATACCGAGGAAAATTACACGCCTGGTGAATCGGTAGGTTATTTGATGCGCGGTGCATGGCAATCGCTGCTTAAAAATATTGATGCCGAGATGCAGACGCTGGATCTTACCGGGATGCAGTGGGGACCTTTGTTGCTGATCGCCAAAGGCTGTTGCGATACTGTGGCGACCTGTGCGCGTGCGAGTTACAGCGATAGCGGGGCAATGACGCGTATGCTGGACAGGCTGGAAGCCAAGGGTTTGCTGTGTCGGGTGCGGAGTGTAACGGACCGGCGTGTGGTTAATCTGGCACTAACCGAGACTGGGCAAGAAATTACTCAGCAGATTCCTGCGCACCTGATCAAAGTATTGAATCAGCATTTGCATGGATTTAGTGAAGCTGAGTTTGAGTTGTTCAAAAATATGCTGCGACGTTTTACTGAAAACGGCAATCCTGCCGCGGAGGTATCGTGAACCTGGTACAAAAAATTATTAGGTCGGCGTTGGTTAGTGCGCTGCTAGTGCTGGCAGGCTGTGCGGATTTTTCCGGCATTGCGCCGCAAGCGAAAATGCTGGTACCGCAGGCGGTGAACACGAGCACTCAGGCAGATACGGCAGTGTTTCCGCAACAGCGCTGGTGGCAGGCATTTGGCGATACGCAACTGGATGATCTGATTACTCAGGCGATTGCCCATAACCCCAGCCTGAAGGTCGCTCAAAGCCGTATGCTGCAGGCGCAAGCCGCTGTATCGGTGGCTGACAGCGTGCGTTATCCGCAAGTGAATGCCACAGCGCAATCGACGCGTGAGCGCTTGAGCGCGAACAGCATTTATCCGCCGCCGCTGGGCGGCAGTACGGTGTCGATGAATTCGGCTATGGTTTCGGCATCATGGCAATTTGACTGGTTCGGCAAACAGCGTGCGGTGCTGGAAGCGGCACTTGGGCAGGCGCGTGCGGCACAGGCGGATACCCAGGCCGCGCAGGTGGTGCTGGCAGCCGGTGTTGCACAACAATATTTCAGTCTGGCGCGCTTGCAGACGCAACAGCAGATCAAGCAGCGTTTGCTGCAACACAGTGAACAGCATGAACAGCTGATTAATCAGCGCGTGGCTGCTGGCTTGGACAATGCATTAGTGCAGCATCAGTCACAGGCGGCAGTGCCGCAAATACGCCGCGATCTGGCTGCGCTGGATGAACAGGTTGCCATCGCCAGGCATGCGCTCGCGGTGTTGATCGGAGCTGAGCCGCAAGTGACTGACCAATTGACGGCACATTTGCCTCTTAATCTTCAGGCCGCTGTGCCTGCTGATATTCCTGCTGAATTGCTGGGGCATCGCGCCGATGTGGTGGCAGCGCGCTGGCGGGTCGAGAGCGAACTGCAGAGCGTACATGAGGCAACGGCGGCTTTTTATCCCAATATCAATCTCACCGCGTTTGTCGGTTTCGAGGCGATAGGTTTATCGCAATGGCTGCGTGCTGATAGCCGCACATTGGGCGCAGGGCCTGCCATCAGCTTGCCGATTTTCGATGCGGGACGCTTGCGCGCCCAGCTGCAGGGGCGCACCGCACAGATGGACATCGCCATAGAAAGTTATAACGCGACAGTATTGAATGCGCTACGCGAGGTGGCTGACAAGCTGGCGTCATGGCAGGCGCTGCAAACCCAATTGCAGGCGCAAATGAGCACTATGACGCAATTAAATGCGGCTTATGCTCTGGCTCTGGCGCGGTATCGCGGCGGGCTAAGCAACTATCTGGTGGTGCTGGATGCAGATAATGCCGTATTGCAACAACACAGTACCTTGATTGACCTGCAGGCACGCGCCTGCGACGTGAACGCGGGGCTGATGCTGGCGCTCGGTGGCGGCTACTCGGCACCGCCACAAGTCATGCAATTGTCAAATGAAACCGCAGATGAAAAGATAGCGAAGGTATCAAAATGAGCGAACAAAATAAATCAGACACACTGCCAGCAACGGCTAATCCGTCTACGCGTAAAAAATGGATGCTGGTGCTGATGGTCATATTTGTATTGGCGGGACTAGCTTACCTGGTGCAATGGTATGTGCATGGTCGTCATTTTGAATACAGTGACGATGCCTATGTTGCTGCCAATATCGTGCAGATTACACCGCAAGTGGCTGGCACTGTCGTAGGTATCGCGGTGAACGAGACGGATTTCGTACGTGCCGGCGAAGTGCTGGTGACACTGGACAGTACCAATGCACAGGTGGCATTAGACGATGCGGAGGCGCAGCTGGCGCAAACGGTGCGTGAAGTACGTACGCTGTATGCTGCCAATAACAGCCTGACTGCAACGCTGGCGCAGCATCGTGCCGAGCTGGCGCAGGCACAGGCTGATATGCGCAATGCACAGGCGGATCTGGCACGGCGTCAGCCGCTGGTGGCAAGCGGTGCGGTGTCGCAGGAAGAGCTGCAGCATGCGCAAACAGCGGCTGACGCTGCACGCAGTCATGTTGCGGCATTGACTGCTGCATTGAATACGGCGCAGGAGCAGTTGCTTGCGAATCAGGCGCTGACGGGCGGTATTTCAGTACGTAATCATCCGCGTGTCAAGGCGGCAGCGGTCAAGGTACAGCAGACATATCTTGATTTACATCGCGGCGCGATACTGGCGCCAGTGGACGGCTATGTCGGCAAGCGCAATGTGCAACTGGGGCAGCGCGTGGCTATCGGTGCGCCACTGCTGACTATCATCCCGCTCAAACAAATCTGGGTGGATGCAAATTTCAAGGAAGCGCAGTTGCGCCGTATCCGTATTGGTCAGCCTGTGGCACTGACGGCGGACATATATGGCGACAAGGTGGATTATCATGGTCGAGTGGCGGGCATAGGTGCTGGCACGGGCGCGGCGTTTGCGCTGCTGCCTGCGCAGAATGCAACCGGTAATTGGATCAAGGTGGTGCAGCGGATTCCGGTACGTATCGCGCTCGATGCCAAGGAAGTGATTGCACATCCGTTGCGCGTGGGCATGTCCATGGAAGCGACCGTGGATTTGTCCACGCAGGATGGTGCGGTGCTGGCAGATGCGTCCTCACCGCGAGAGGCGGCGCAAACGCAGGTGTATAGCAGCGCAGGACATACGGCGGATGCGCTGATAGCCAAGATCATAGACGGCAATCTGGGCGAGAATCCGACACCAGCAGTCAAGCATTAAAATGGCGACACCTACATCACTACAGGCATCACCGCCACCACTGCACGGTGCCATGCTGGTGCTGGCCAGCATGGCTTTAGCGCTGGCGACATTCATGAATGTACTGGATGTCTCTATCGCCAACGTGTCGATACAGGCCATGTCGGGTGATCTTGGTGTGAGTACCAGTCAGGGAACATGGGTCATTACCTCGTTTGCTGTGGCTAATGCAATTGCGGTGCCGCTAACGGGGTTTCTGACCCAGCGTTTCGGCGCGGTGCGGCTGTTTGTGTCCAGTATTGTGCTGTTTGTGATTGCATCCTGGCTGTGTGGCATGTCTACCAGTCTGGGTATGCTCATTGTGTTTCGCGTGATACAGGGCGCAGTGGCCGGGCCGATGATACCGCTGTCGCAGTCGTTGTTGCTGTCCAGTTACCCTAAGGAAAAGACCGGGCTGGCGTTGACCATCTGGTCGATGACGACACTGGTCGCACCTGTGGCGGGGCCGCTACTGGGTGGGTGGATTACCGATAATATTTCCTGGCCGTGGATTTTTTATATCAATATTCCGATAGGGTTGCTCGCTGCTGGCGTTACCTGGGCGCTGTATCGCCATCGTGAAACGCCTGTACGTAAGGTGCCGATTGATTATGTGGGGCTGGGTCTGCTTATCGTCTGGGTGGGTGCGTTGCAGATATTGCTGGACAAAGGTAATGAGCTGGACTGGTTCAATTCCAGCCAGATCGTTGTGCTGGCTATTGTGTCGGTGATGGCGTTCTGTTTTTTTCTGGTGTGGGAATTGACGGATAAACACCCAATAGTGGATCTGAGCCTGTTTCGCAGACGCAATTTCTGGTCAGGAACATTGGCGCTGTCTGTCGGTTATGGCGTATTTTTCGGCAATGTCGTGCTGTTGCCATTGTGGTTGCAGCAGGATATGGGCTATACCGCGACGATAGCGGGTGCGGTGTTGGCCCCAGTCGGCTTGCTGGCGATTTTGTTGTCGCCGTTTGTGGGGAAAAATATCAGCAAGTACGATCCGCGCTGGTTCGCAACCCTGGCGTTTAGCGTATTCGCGTTGATCTTGTGGATGCGTTCGCAGTTTACCGTGCAGACCGATTTTGTCACTATCATGATTCCGTCGTTGATACAGGGGATTGCGATGGCGGCATTTTTCGTACCGTTGGTAACCCTGATTTTTTCAGGGCTGTCACCCGATAAAATTCCGGCTGCATCCGGTTTGTCGAATTTTGTCCGCATCATGGCGGGTGGATTCGGTGCGTCGATATATACCAGTGTATGGGGAAATCGAACCGCTGTGCATCACGCCGTACTCGCAGAACATATCAATTACGCCAGCCCTGTCAGTCAGGCCGTTATCAAGACGTTAACCGATATGGGCATGAGTGAACAGCAAGCGTTGGCTTTTGTGAATAATCTGCTGAATCAGCAGGCTGCGACGATGGCAGTGAATGATCTGGCCTGGCTTTCAGCGCTATTGTTCGTCGCGCTGATCGGCTTGATCTGGCTGGCGCGTCCTATCAAAGCCGCACCTAAAACCGTTGAATCTGCTGGCGCACATTAATTCGCGAAACATGTAAGCATGTTGTCAGTACAGAGTGCGTATTCTGCCCTTACGTTCAAACACGTAGCAAGGCGATGCACTTATGGATACAAATCCATCATGCCGACATGGGAGAAGATAGTTTTGTGTGCTACAGGAATTATAAATAACACATCATTATCTTGATATATGAAATATTACGGAAACAAGGGGCTGACATGAAAGCAAATTGGGGTAGGGGTGTGGGTTTTAAACAGGATGAGGGCTTGCCAGATAGTCGTGTTGATAAAGACCAGCGGTTTCGGATAAGCAGTATGTATCGTTTTGTGGTTTACCTCGTCGCTTTGATGAGTGGGTTAATTTCAATTGATGCTCACGCTGTGCCTGCGTTTGCCCGGCAGACGGGGCAGAACTGTCTGGCTTGTCATGCTGGTGGACAGTTTCCCGAGTTGACGCCTTATGGGCGGATGTTTAAATTAACCGCCTATTCTATCGGTGAGCGTACGGTACCGTTGGCTGTGATGGGCGTATTTGGCTCAACTAACGTCAAGGGGCCTGCTGCGACGGGGCCAGGTCATACTGCAACGGACGGTACACTCACATTTAATACCGGCAGTTTATTTGTGGCGGGGAAGATCACAGATAAATCAGGTGTGTTCGCGCAGCTAACTTACGATAACTATGGCGGCGATACGGGCGCTTCTGGTCACGTGGCTTCTGATAATGCCGATTTCCGTTATGCTGATCGTATTATCAGTAATGGTTCAGATCTGATTTATGGTTTTACCGTCAACAACAATCCAGGCGTACAGGACGTATGGGGTAGTACGCCAGCATGGGGTTATGGGGTAGTACCTATCAGTACAGGTACGGGTGTTGCCACGAATCCTATCTTTCATGGTGCGTTAGGTTCGCAAGTTGTGGGGGCGGGCGCATATCTTTACTGGAATAAAATGCTGTATGCAGAAATCAGTGCTTACCGTACTGGGGATGGCGTGTTTTCATTCTTGACTCAGGGCAATGGCACGCAAACTGTTATCAAGGGCGAAAATCCTTATTTGCGCTTGGCGTTGACCCATGAATGGGGCGCGCATAACGCGATGCTGGGCTACTCTTATTTTGACGTTCAGCAATATCCTGATCCTACACTGCCATCAACCGATCATTATCGTGACAATACCATAGACTTTCAGTATCAATACTTGCTAGACCCGCATACTTTCACCGCGACACTGACTCGTACCAATGAAACTGTTGATTATGGTACTGCTGGATCGTTGCAAGACACCGTCAACGCTTTCCGAGCCAAGGCTTCTTACACCTATAAAGCCCAGTATGGCGCTTCATTGTCATACTTCAACGTCAGCAATAGTTCGAACAACGCTGTCGGTGGTGTAATAAATCCGGCGTTAATCGGTGCTTCGGTAAATATGCTTGCCAATCAGACGGGTACTGAAGGGTGGACGCCAGAAATATACTGGATGCCGGTACAAAACATTCGCACCGGGGTGCAGTACACCATGTTTAACAAGGTTGATGGTGTAACTACTGGCGCTGCTGATACCTACAATGGCAAAGCCAGCGGTGCTAATCAAGTGGTGTTCTATATCTGGGGAGCGTATTGATGAGCTACCTAGTCCAGCGAGCTTCAGGATTGGTTTTGTGGGCCATCTGTAATGATAACGGGCAAGAATTTGAAAATAGCATAGGGGTAATATTATGAAAAAAATCGCTATTGGCTTAATACTGGCATCAATGACTATGATGGCCGGTTGTAGCACGACAGAAAGCTCACGTAATCTGAATGATCCCAGTGTGTCTGGCAAGGATTTGGCGCAACAGGTTTGCTCAACTTGCCATGGTGTAGACGGGAACTCTACCAATCCGACTTTTCCTAAATTAGCTTCGCAGCAGAGTGAATATCTCATCGCGCAGTTAAAAGTATTCAGGAGCCATAATCGATCCGATCCAGCCGGCTCTCAATATATGTGGGGGATAGCCAGACATTTGACCGATGCGCAAATCACGGCGCTGGCAACTTACTTTAACCAGCAGAAAATAGTTCCTGATCAATCTGAGCATGTGAGTGCGGATTTGGTAGCGCAAGGTAAGCTTATTTTTAACAATGGGATACCTGCACAAAATACGCCAGCCTGTGCATCTTGTCATGGTGCAAACGGTGAGGGGAATAGTTCATTTCCTCGTATTGCCGGGCAGCATGCAGATTATATTCAGAAGCAGTTAGGTGTATTTAAGGACACTGACGGGCGCCCTGATGGTGCGGTGATGAAGGTGATTACCCATGACATTACTCCAGCTGAAGTCAAGGCTGTTGCCGCTTATCTTTCTGTTTCGTCTTAAATATCTGCTGCACTGTTTTTACTTGCTGCGCTGTGTTTGAGCGCAAAGTAAAGAGATCGAAATAATTGCAACAGGGTAAGGTGTGATTTCATCCCTTACCCTGTTTTTTTAAACCCAGTCAGGGTTTAATTTTTATGCTTACCATTTTTTAGCAGTGGTAATAACCCCTCCCAAACAGTATCCAACACCAGCGTTTCTGCTGTAGCAATGGGGTGTAAACCATCCGCCTGAAACAGGTCACGTTTGTTCTCTACATTCGCCAGCAAAGACGGTAAATAGGCTACATGGTGCTGCCGTGCGAGCCTGGCGTAAACCTGCTGGAACTTTTCGGTATAGGCTATGCCATAATTGGGTGGCAGGCGTATGCCCACTAATAAAATAACTGCACCTGTTTTTCTGATTTGTTGCATCATGTTATTCAGGTTGTCATACATCGCAGCTATGGATAATCCGCGCAGTCCATCGTTTGCACCGAGGGCGAGTATCACAATCTTAGGGTGATGCTGTGCCAGTGTGCCAGGTAAGCGGGTAAGTCCACCTGCTGTGGTTTCACCGCTGATGCTGGCGTTGACGACTTGCCAATTTTTTGCAGCCAGGCGTTGTTGTAGCAGGTCTGGCCAAGCTTGGTGCGCAGCTAATCCATAGCCTGCAGAAAGGCTATCACCATATATCAGTATCACCGGGGCGGCGTGTGCTGCACCGGTAATTAATAACCATCCTATAACCAGTAAACTTTTCCAGCCCATGACTATTCCTGTCGATAATTTTATATTTCGTGTTGTAGATTTGGCCAAGCAAGTTCAAGTGAACGATGTTGCGTTGACGATATTGCATCCTAGCAGCTTTGACATAGAACGGGGTGCTTCGGTTGCTATTGTGGGTGCTTCGGGTTCGGGTAAATCTACCTTGCTGGGGCTGTTAGCGGGTCTGGATACGCCTAGCCAGGGGGCGGTGTGGCTTGCAGGGCAATCGCTGACTGCGCTGAATGAGGATGGGCGGGCACAGTTGCGGGGTGAGCTTATCGGTTTTGTATTTCAGTCTTTCCAATTGCTGCCTAATCTGACTGCGTTAGAGAATGTGATGCTGCCATTGGAGTTAAATGGGGTTAAACAGGCCAGGCAACAGGCTCAGGAATGGTTGACCCGTGTGGGCTTGGCACACAGGCAACATCATCGCGCGCAACAGTTATCAGGCGGGGAGCAGCAACGTGTTGCAATTGCCCGAGCGTTTGTCGTGCAGCCTGCGGTATTGCTCGCGGATGAGCCGACAGGAAATCTGGATGCAGAAACAGGTGCGCGGGTAATCGATTTGCTGTTTGAATTGAACCGGGAGCAGGGTACGACTTTGGTACTGGTGACCCACGATAGCCAGTTGGCAGCACGCTGTAGCCAGCGCTTGAATCTGGATGCGGGACATTTGGCATGAATTTGCTGAGATTGGCTTTTCGCTTATTGTTACGTGACAGTCGTGCAGGCGAGTTGCGAGTGTTGTTGCTGGCGGTGATGCTGTCTGTGGCAGGGTTGGCTGCTGTGCATGGATTCGGTGAGCGCATGCAGGCTGCATTGAGTCTGGAAAGCAATCGTTTGCTGGGGGCGGATCTGGTGTTGGTGTCAGATCATGTGATTGATACAAGTGTAGCTACAGCAGCCCAAGAACAAGGCTTGGTAACTGCGCAGACCATGCAATTCCCCAGCATGATCAGCACAGCGGACAATAATCAATTAGCCGATATTAAAGCAGTTGGCGTGGGTTATCCTCTACGCGGACAGTTACGCATTGCTGCCAGTTTATCGACCATAGATAAACCTGCTACAGGAATACCTACAGCGGGCACCGTGTGGTTAGCGCCGCGTTTGGCGAATGCGCTCAATGTGAGAGTCGGTGATAGTGTGACCGTAGGCTATCGTCAGTTGCGGGTGGCGGCAATGTTGATTGATGAGCCCGATCGTGGCGGTGATTTTTTTAATCTCGCACCTCGGTTGTTGATGAATCAGGCAGATATCGCCGCTACTGGTCTGGTAACCGCAGGCAGTCGGGTGACATATCGCTTGTTAGTGGCGGGCGCAAGTCAGGCATTGGCATCATACCAAGCAGTACTCGCAAAGGGCTTGACGCGTGGACAGCGTTTAATGACGGCGGGTGATGCGCGGCCTGAGTTGCGTGATGTGCTGGATAAGGCCGAACGCTATTTGGGATTGTCGGTGTTGCTGGCGGTGTTGTTGGCGGCTGTGGCCATTTTGCTGGCAGCGCGGCACTTTTTGCACCGGCACCTGGATACTTGCGCGTTGCTGCGGTGCTTTGGTGCGAGTCAAGCGACGATAGTTAAATTGTATATGTGGCAGTTGGCGCTATTGGGTGTGTTCGCGGCGCTGGCGGGTGCGTTGCTGGGTTATGCAGGGCAGGCAATCCTGGCCGAAATTTTAGGTAAACTGGCCAATTTAACGTTACCTCCCGTGAGCCTGTTGCCATTTTTACAAGCCACATTGGCGGGCTGGGTGTTGTTGGCAGGATTCAGTTTGCCGACCTTGCTGATGCTGCGACATACGCCTGCCATGCATATTTTGCGCAAGGATGTGATTGCGCTGGATAAGCTGGGTGTGTTTGCTTATGTGACGGGTTTGGTTGCGCTCGTGGCGCTGTTGTTCTGGCAAGTGCAAGATGTGACGTTGACGGGTGTGGTGTTGCTGGGTTTGGCGGCGGTGTTATTGGTTACGGTGACGTTCTCTGGTCTGTTGGTGTTGGCGGCAGGCTGGTTAGGTGCGCGCAGTATGGGAAGCTGGCGTTATGGATTGCTGAATCTGCGGCGGCGTGCGGGGGGCAGTGTGATCCAGATTAGCGCTTTTACCCTGGGATTGTTGGCTTTGTTGCTGCTGACCATCGTGCGTGGTGATTTGCTGGATAACTGGCATGCGACTATTCCAGCGCAAGCACCTAATCGCTTTGTGATTAACATACAAGCTGATCAAGTTGCACCATTGCGGGAGTTTCTGCAGCAGCATCATATCGAACAGGCGCAATTATATCCGATGATACGTGGGCGCTTGACTGCGATTAACGGGCATGAGGTAAATAGCACGAATTATGCCGATCAGCAAACCCAACGGTTGTTGGACAGGGAGTTTAATTTATCTTATGCGACTGTGTTGCCGGCAGATGCTCAAGTTATAGCGGGACAGTCTTGGCGGGCTGGGGATCAGTTTGATCAGTTTTCCGTTGAGCAGGGTATTGCTGATAAATTGCATTTGCAGCTGGGTGATAGTTTGCAATTTGATATGGCGGGTACACCGATAACCGCCAAAATAAGCAGTTTGCGTAAAGTTAATTGGGATAGTTTTAAGGTGAATTTTTTTGTGATTGCCAACGCGCCTTTGTTGCAAGCTATCCCTGCTAGCTACATCACCAGTTTCTATTTGCCACCGGCAGCGAGCTCGTTGTTAAACGAGATGGTGCGGACTTACCCCAACCTGACCGTGATAGATGTCTCAACCATCATGCAGACCATACAAGACATGCTGAATCGTGTGACCACTGCGGTACAGTTTGTATTTGCTTTCAGCCTGGCTGCGGGATTGCTGGTGCTTTATGCGGCGCTGGCGGCGACCCGTGATGAGCGCGCGATGGAAACGGCCTTGTGGCGGGTGTTGGGTGCAAAAAAACAGCAGCTATGGCAGGTGCAAATCACTGAATTCATGGCGATAGGGATGTTAGCCGGGATATTGGCAGCAACAGGTGCAAGCGTGATTGCCTGGGGGTTAAGTACGTATGTGTTCAAGTTGGCATATCATATCAACTGGTGGTTGTGGGTAAGTGCGATTGGTGTGGGTGGTATAGGCGTGAGTGTCGCTGGTGTACTCGGTTTGTGGCGTATTAGTCGCGTGCCACCGTTGGTGACTTTGCGTGGTGAGTATTAAGCGTTTCCTATCTTTAAATCGCGATGTAATGTTCTGTTGGAATTAAGCAAAGTTGCTTGCTAAGCTTGGTTAATTACGTTACTTTTCAAACGATGGCATCTTAAATCAAGATAATAATAAACGCCAAAATGAGCGTGGGGGAGTGGTGTGAATGCAATTTTAATTCCAGGATTTTGGATACTTGCTGGCATATGTATTTATGCCACGGTCGTGCATGCATCAATTGCGTTTCGCCAGACTAAAATCAATTACACACATCTGTTGTTCTCCGGGATGTGTTTTCTTTCTATTCCATTTATTTTTACCCACACGCTTATTTTGCATTCAGCCAATGCGGCTGATTTTCTATCGGCTTTACGCTGGAACATTGCGATTGTCGCATTGCAATTAATTTTATTGGTGTGGTTTATTACCCTGTATAGCCGCGTACGCCCAAATTGGTTGTTATATGGTTTCAGCTTGATTTTTTCTATTATGTTTTTAGTTAATTGGGTGCAGCCATATACTTTGCAATATTCAGCATTCACGGGATTTCGGTCATTCTCTTTGCCTTGGGGGGAGGAGGTGATTTTGCCTGTGGGTGAAAATGGGGCGTGGTTTAAATTTGCATCGGTGTCGGTATTGTTGGCTTACATGTATGCCATTTATGCCCTGGTAGTGAGTTATCGACGGGATCGTGAGCGAGCAGCTTTGATTATGTTAATAGCAGTTGCCATTTATTTGCTCCTGTCTGTGCAAGGTATATTGGTGCGATTGGGCATGATAGATTTTGTGCCGTTAGGTGCATTTGGCTACTTAGGGATGATCATGGTGATGGGCGGGGTGCTGGTCTATGAGGTCAGAAGGCAAGGTGAACGCTTGCAGGCGATTCTGGATCACGTACACGCAGTGGTTTATATGAAAGATTTGTCAGGGCGATATATGTTGATTAATCGTCATTATGAAGATCTGTTTCATGTGACTAATAGCGATTTGGTGGGTAAAACAGATGCGGTGCTTTTTCCACAAGCGCAGATTGATGTTTTTCGGGAAAATGAGCGGCGTGTAGTTAATGAGCGTACAGCGCTTGAATTTGAAGAGGTGGCGGATAAGGATGGCGTGCCACATACTTATTTGTCGCAAAAGTTTCCTTTGTTTAATGCCAATGGTTCAGCTTATGCAGTATGTGGGATTTCAACGGATATTACTGACCGTAAGCAAATGGAACGTGCTATCCGTTATATCGCTGAAGGCGTGGGCGCAGAAACGGGCGTACAGTTCTTCCAGCATTTGGTACGCAGTTTATATCAGTTGTTTCATGCGGATTATGTACTGATCGGCCAACTCGATGAGGTAGGCGGATTACGCGTGCAAACTTTGGCAGTTTGCGCGCAAGGGAAGATAATTGAAAACATGGTGTATGGATTGGCAGGTACGCCCTGCGAACATGTTATGGAGTCAGGTACATGCGTGTTTCCAACGGCAGTCCAGAGTCTGTTTCCACAAGATAAGTTCCTGATTGATCATGCAATTGAAGCCTACATCGGCACGCCGTTACTGGATGGGCGTTTAGCGACACCAACTGGGATTATCGTGATGCTGAGTCGTCAAGAGATGTCGCAAGTGGTGCAGATTAAGGAAATACTGGAAATTTTCGCAGCACGGGCAGGTGCTGAGCTGGCGCGGCTAAAATCAGAAGCGAAAATGCGTGACATGGCGTATCAAGACTACTTAACACGTTTGCCTAATCGTGCTTTATTACATGTCCACCTTGCGCAAGTGCTGGTGCGTGTTGAACAAGACAAAAAAATTGGCGCGATGTTAATGATAGATTTGGATCATTTTAAAATCATTAATAATGCGTTGAGCCATGATGTTGGTGATGATGTGTTACGTGAAGTAGGGCGTCGTTTAGTCGAAATGGCTGTTAAAGACAGCTTTGTGGCGCGTTTAGGTGGAGATGAGTTTGTGGTGCTGGTTGAGTCGAGCTTTGCCTCATTGGCACAAGCTGAGTCCTACGCGCGGAACTTGGCTGATAAAATTATGCAGCAGTTCATCCATGCGTTGAGTATTGGTGAGCATGAACTCAATGTTGGAGCGAGTATCGGTATTGTCTTGTTTACCGGGTTAAAAGAGTCAGGGCTGGACGTGTTGCGTCATGCTGAAATGGCGTTATACAAAGCAAAGGGCATGGGGCGTAACAATATACAATTCTATTTGAGTGAATTGCAGGCTGGCGCGGAAGAAAAATTAAAATTAGAAGATGGCTTGCGTATAGCGTTGACCAATCGGGAGTTCAGCTTGCATTTTCAACCCCAGGTCAATGACCAGGGGCGTATGATAGGCGCAGAGGCTTTATTGCGCTGGCATCATCCTGTAATGGGCGATATATCCCCCTCTATTTTTATTCCCATCGCAGAAGAAGCCGGGCTCATACACAGCATTGGTTCGTGGGTGCTGGATGAGGCCGTGGCTAAATTGGCAAGCTGGTTAGATATGGGGGTGCCTTATGTGGGGCATTTGTCAGTGAATGTCAGTGCCTGGCAATTTGCCCGGGTGGATTTTGTTGACCAAGTGCGACAAGTATTGGAGAAATATCAGATAGCCCCCGAACACTTAATGTTAGAAGTGACTGAAACTGCTTTGCTGTATGATTTTGAACAGACGGTGAGTAAACTGAAAGAGACGCGAGCTTTAGGCGTGCAGGCTTCATTGGACGATTTTGGCACAGGTTACTCTTCGCTGGTATACCTTAAAGATTTGCCTTTGGATGAGCTGAAAATTGATAAAGCATTTATTGATGAATTGCTGCTGAATCAAGACCATGGTTTGGTGGAAACTATTATGGCGATTGGACGCTGTATGAAACTCAAAGTTATTGCTGAAGGGGTTGAGTCAGTTATTCAACGTGATGCATTGCTGAGTCTAGGTTGTGTGCAATTTCAAGGTTATTTGTTTTCTAAGCCACTGTCTGAACCTGATTTCCTGAAATGGATGATGGCGCAGTCGCTTGAGTTTGCTGATTTATGAATCAGTATATTATTTTTTATGAGTAAATTAGGGAGAGAAAAGTGGCTGATAAGTTGGTGATGATGTTGTTAACCTTAAGTCCGGATCAGCCCCATTTGTGCGGTACGCCTTTTTTTCAGGCGGCATCAGCCGCTGCGATGGATGTTGAAGTGGAAATATATTTTGCGAGTGCGGCTACACGGTTATTGGCTAAGGGTGTGGCTGAGCGTATTTTCCCTTCCGAGAATAAAGTTAAGTCAGTCTATGCGTTTATGCAAGATGCGTCTGAGTTGGGTGTTAAGTTCTATGCTTGTGGTGGTGCGTTATCGGCTTATGCCATTACACCTGATATATTAATTCCCGAATGTACGGGTGTTGCGGGGGGTGCGATGTATATCAGCCGAGTGATGGATGATGATTGGCGGTCTATCAGCTACTAACAATGCGTTGGTTAGCTTTCTTATCAGCGATTGTTTGGAGCAGCTGCACACTTGCCGCTGAGGTGCAGTCGCAGATACTGGTGCAAGCCTCACCGTTGGCGGGGTTTCAGTATTATGATGGCAAATCTGTTTGGGTTGATTTGCGTGAGGGTGATACGCTCTTGCTCGTGCGCGAACCTGATAATACTTATGATAGCAACGCGGTACGGGTGGAGTGGCATGGGCATAAACTAGGTTATGTGCCTCGTCGTGACAATGCCGCTGTTGCACGTATGTTGGACCATGCTGCGCCGTTAAATGCTAAAATCACTCGCTTATTAAAAACACGGAATCCTTGGCAGCGGCTGTTGTTTGAAGTCTATGTGCCGTTGCAATAGTACCCACCTACGATTTTCATGAAAATTCTCGCATTTGATGCTTCTACCGAATATTGCTCCACTGCGCTATGGATAGATGGCGCAGTGTCCTCACGCGAACAGTCTGCAGGGATTACTCATTCACAATTGTTATTGCCGCAATGTCAGGATGTATTGGCTGAAGCAGGATACACTTTTGCTGACCTGGATGGTGTTGCTTTTGGTATGGGGCCAGGCTCGTTTACCGGCTTGCGTATAGCCTGTGCTGTGGCGCAGGGGTTGGCGTTTGCGGCGGATGTGCCAGTGGTTGGGGTGAGTGGTTTGCAGGCGTTGGCACTGGCGACAGGTGCGGATAAAGTCATCGCCTGTCTGGACGCACGTATGGGTGAGATTTACCACGCGACCTACTTACGCGATGATGATAATTGGCAATTGCTGGGAGATATCAGCGTGTGTCATCCGAGTGATGCTCCCCGGGTGACAGGCAGTGGCTGGGTAGGTTGTGGCACAGGCTTCAAGGTTTATGCTGAGGTACTGGCAGCGCGTTATGGTGATGCGCTGCACCATGTCGATGCTGCACTTTATCCTCGTGCAGGTGATATTGCAGCATTGGCTGCGAAACAATTTTCCTTGGGCTTAGGTCAGTTGGCAGAATTGGCTGCGCCTTTGTATATACGCGATAAAGTTGCGTTGAAAATTTGCGAACGATGAGTGCTGTTTTGCAAATAGCTCCTACCGTGCGTCCGATGACGTTGGAAGATTTACCCGTCATTGCTGCGTTGGACGCGCAATGCTATCCATTTCCATGGACACTGGGTAATTTTGCGGATTCACTACATTCTGGATACCGGTGTTGCGTTTATGAACAGAATCAGACCATCATAGGTTATGCGGTAATGATGTTGGGAGTGGATGAGGCACATTTGTTGAATATTACCATTGCCCCAGATAGCCAGGGACTGGGTTGGGGGCGGCAGTTGATGAAATATATTATTGCACGCGCGCAGCAAGATCATGTCGATTGGTTATGGCTGGAAGTGCGTCCGTCAAATATCATCGCTAAAAAATTATATGAAAGTATGGGGTTTGAATTTGTTGCTGTGCGTAAAAATTATTATCCAGCCGTTGAAGGGCGTGAAGACGCTGTGATTATGCGTCTGGAATTGCATCCTCATGCGTGAAGCTATATTAGCCGAGCTAGGTTTGATGCCGCTATGGCAGGTTCGGGCTGAGCAGTCTCAGTCTATGGTTGGATATGTCGCAACCATCTTGCAGCGTGATGATGGGAAAACGGGGTGGTTGGTCGCGGATGCCCCCTGGACTGGTGACGTAGAGATTTTGTCTGCCAACGTATGCGATGCGCTGGGATTGCGGAAATTAGGTGAATCACAAGTTGTTTCGGATAATTTGATGCAATTGCCAGGTGAAGTAGCTTGGTTGTGGTTGTCGGGTGTGCAGCCAGATAAGTGTGTCATCGCAGCAGATGTGCCAGTATTCGCGAGTGTGGATATGGGTGAGCTGGTCGGTAATGCGGTGCTTAAAGCGAAATTGTGGGCTGATTGGTGTAATTGGCGATTCTGATAAGCAATAAAAAAGCCCGTTATGAACGGGCTTTTTTATTATGGTGCGGCTAAATTAACCGTGCCAAGCGTGTTCCATAACATCTAAACGGATGTCTAAAGCGAATTTTTCGCCTTGACCTTCAACGTTCAGAGTTACGATGCGAGCCCCCGGTGTTGGGAAGCTTACTTCGTGTGTGTAAGTGTTAGGTGCGCTTACAGTTTGTTCGTTTAATACTTTACCTGTTGAATCGGTCAGTTTGCATTTAACTGCACCTTCACCATTCAATAACGCTTGAACGCGGAAACTTTCATTAGCGCAACGGCGGTAAACTGCTGGATCACGGTTGACGTTATATTCGAGGTTGTTGACCTTGACGAGCTTAACCAGCTTTTTCATATCAGCATTCCAATTTATAGTAAAGTTGAGTAAAATAATCGGGTATTGCGTAAATCACAATTCCGTAATTTTATTCTTAAACTTCTATTCGGTCTAGTCAGAAATGGATCATCAAGCACTTATTAACGCATTTGACCAAGTTGATGAACAACTTATCGACCTCGAACGCATTTTAAACGAACGCCAGTCCCTGCCTTTGCTGGCAACGGTTGAGCATGCTATGGCATTGATTAAGCAATTAATTATTGCCTACATAGTTGATGTCGGCGAAAAGGAAATTCCCTCTGCTGATGCGGACTTGCTGGAGGTGTTTAAGGCGCTGGTAAAAAGCGATCCATCGTGGAATACCATCCGCGATAACTGTCGTGAGCTGGTTTATTACTACAATTGTATTACTATGGACAGGTTGGATGCATTGCCTGAGCACCCTGAAAAAATGGCTGTGCGTACATTGCGTCACTTATATTTATTTATGAAAACACGCTGTATGCGTGAAGAACGTTTGGAGATGGCATGAAAGGATTTTTGAACCGTTTACGCGGTGTTGAACGTGATATTGTCCAGCAACCTGCGGCTGAAGGAGCTGACACCCCTTATTACGAACCTCAGCATAATGAGGTGGAGATTTTTGAAGCAGCATACAAACGACGTTTACCTGTCATGCTTAAAGGGCCGACTGGTTGTGGTAAAACGCGGTTCCTGGAATATATGGCGAGTCGTTTACAACGGCCGTTGGTGACGGTTTCCTGCCATGAAGATTTAACCAGTTCCGATCTGGTTGGGCGTTTTTTGCTGGAAGGTGAAGAAACTGTCTGGCAAGATGGGCCGTTAACGCGTGCAGTCAAAGTTGGCGCGATTTGTTATCTGGATGAAATCGTCGAAGCGCGTACCGACAGTACGGTGATTATTCATCCGCTGACTGACCATCGTCGGCAACTGCCTTTAGAAAAAAAGGGGCAGGAAATCGAGGCGCATGAAGATTTCATGTTGGTGATTTCATACAACCCAGGTTATCAAACTGTATTGAAGGATTTAAAGCCTTCGACCAAGCAGCGTTTTATCGGGATTAATTTCGATTACCCGAATGAAGAAATCGAACGCAAAATCATTAAAAATGAAGTGCCGGAACTGGATGATGCGCAGGTGGAAAAACTGGTCGCAGCGGGTCGTCGTGCGCGTACGCTTAAAGATCACGGACTGGAGGAAGCTACGTCTACTCGTGCGTTGGTATATGCGGGCAATATGATCGCTGCTGGCGTCGATCCGATAGAAGCGTGCCGTTCTGCACTGATTAATCCGGTGACCGATGATCCTGAGTTGGCAGAAGCATTGCTGGAGATTATTCGCGCGCATTTTGCGTGATTAGGTTGCCTTAGGCTATTTGTGCACGCGTTTTGCTTTGCATTTGACATTGACCTTAAAAACGGCAGGAAAAATGAATACATTAGCATTGGCAAGTCATGGTCCGGTTATTCCTGTTATTGTCATTAATCGTATTGAAGATGCAGTGCCGATGGCACAGGCTTTGTTAGCTGGTGGTATCAAAGTATTGGAGGTTACGCTCCGGACTGAATGCGCCCTGCGTGCTATCGAATTAATTGCCAAAACCGTGCCTGCGGCAATTTTAGGCGCAGGAACAGTGCGCAGTGTTGCAGATGCGCAAGCAGCGAAGGATGCAGGTTGTGTATTTGCAGTGAGTCCGGGATACACCAGTCAAATTGGATTGGCCTGTCATGATATGGATTTGCCGTTGTTGCCTGGTGTTGCAACCGGTTCAGAAGTCATGATGGCAAATGCGGATGGTTATCACTTTTTGAAGCTTTTTCCTGCTGTGGCCGTGGGCGGAATTAATCTGCTGAAGGGATTCGCTGGGCCGTTTGCTGATGTTAAATTTTGTCCAACTGGCGGTATTAGCCTGGCAACAGCATCGGACTTTTTAGCGCTTCCTAATGTGCCAGTGTGTGGAGGTACGTGGCTGACGCCAACAGATGCAGTGGCTGCAGGAGATTGGGCGAGAATTACGCAACTGGCGCTTGAGGCAAGTGCGATTGTACGGTAATTAGCCTGGGCATCTAAATGCCCATTCAGTCAGGGGAAACGTATGCAGCACAATCTAATTGAAGTCACAGAGCGTATCCGTGAACGCAGCATTCCTACTCGTCATGCCTATTTGCAACGGCTGGAGCTAATGTCGCATCGCCCCCGTGGCGGTGAGCGTATGGGTTGCGCTAATATTGCTCATGCATTTGCAGCGATGCCCGCAAGCGACAAGCTGCGCATTTTTGAGGAAAAAAAACCCCATATTGGTATCGTGACAGCCTATAACGATATGTTATCCGCACACCAGCCCTATCAGCATTATCCTGAATTAATTAAAGCCGAAGCCTGGAGACAGGGAGCGACGGCGCAAGTCGCGGGTGGCGTACCTGCAATGTGTGATGGGATTACCCAGGGCGAGGCGGGTATGGAGCTCAGCCTGTTTTCGCGCGATACCATCGCGATGAGCACCGCGATTGCATTATCGCATGATGTATTCGATGCCGCTTTATTGCTGGGCGTATGTGACAAGATTGTGCCTGGCTTATTGATAGGCGCGCTGCAGTTCGGCCATTTGCCATGTGTATTTGTCCCTGCCGGGCCGATGAGTACGGGGATGGACAATACTTCGAAGTCCAAAGTGCGTGAAAAGTTTGCGCAAGGTATCGTTGGTCGTGAAGTCTTACAGGCTTCCGAGTCAGCGGCTTATCACGGGCCAGGAACGTGCACATTTTATGGCACGGCGAACAGCAATCAAATGTTGCTGGAAGCCATGGGTTTGCATGTGCCGGGTGCTGCCTTTATTCATCCACATGAAGATATGCGTGAAATGCTGACCTTAGCTGCGGTACGTACTGTGCTGGCTAATACGCAAGCGCAGCAATATATGCCGATAGGTAAATTGATTGATGAGCGTGTGATAGTCAACGCCATTGTGGCTTTGCTGGCTACAGGCGGCAGCACAAATCATTGCATACATTGGGTTGCAGTCGCGCGGGCGGCAGGGATATTGATAGACTGGTCAGATTTTTCTGATTTGTCACAAGGTACGCCATTATTGGCGCGGGTATACCCAAATGGTGCGGCTGACGTGAATCAATTTCAGCGGGCAGGTGGTGCCGGCTTTGTTATACGAGAGCTGATAGATGGTGGTTACATGCATGCAGACGTGCCATCGGTGGTGGCGGGTGGCTTGCAGGATTACACTAAGCAGCCTGTTAAACGTGACGATGCTTTGGTGTGGGTGGATTTGCCGGTAACGTCACCTGATGAAACGATATTGCGTACCCATCAACACCCATTTAGTGAGTCAGGTGGATTGCGATTGTTGACGGGTAACCTGGGCCGTTCCGTGATCAAGATTTCAGCTGTGCCTGACGACCAGCAAATCATTGAGGCGCCAGCCATTGTTTTCGATAGTCAAGATGACCTGTTATCCGCATTTAAGCGTGGGGAGTTGGAACAGGACTTTATTGCTGTTGTGCGCTTCCAGGGACCACGAGCTAATGGCATGCCTGAACTGCATAAGCTTACGCCACCGCTTTCAGTGCTGCAAAATAAGGGATATAAGGTGGCGATAGTGACTGACGGGCGTATGAGTGGCGCTTCGGGCAAAGTGCCTGCGGCGATACATCTGACGCCTGAAGCACTGGCTGATGGTCCGATAGGGAAAATCCAGAATGGCGATATACTACGGCTCAATGCCATAGTAGGTACGCTCAATGTGTTGATAGACGAGGAAGCGTGGCACGCGCGTCCACTTGCGCACATGACTGAAGCACAGCGTTATAACAATAGCCATGGCATGGGACGCGAGCTGTTTGGTGGTATGCGCAAGAATGTGCATTCTGCTGAAGAAGGCGCTGTTACCTGGTTGTGAATAATTTAAAGATGAGAGACAGATTCAGTTTGAATACCGAATTCTGTAAAAGGTTTTTATGACAGATTTAGAAACACTTGCAGCGATACAGCAAGCACTGGTTGATCTTGAACAAATTAGCTTTGTAGCACATCGGGATACTCAGGCAGCGTTATCAGCCATCCAGCCGTATGGTGATGATGTTACGCTGCAATGGGTACTGGCATGTAAGGCTTTGTTTGGACATGACAGAGATGCGGGTAAGACGTTTATACGTGGCAGTGAGGCTGCGTGCTTGGCGAGCCACTCGGTTCTGCCTTGGACGCAGCAGGCTTTGCAGTTTCTGGCATGGCGCGGTTCGTGGAAAGCAGTTGATGGCTTCATGCAGCAATTGCCTGATGCATATCAGAGCATGGGAGCAGAGGGCGAGGCGCGCTGGGCGGCATTAGGCTTGGCTTGGTGTGAGCGACACCTGGATTCAGGCGTGGCTTATTTCCGCTGTCCAGTACTGGATTTGGAAGGTGGCCACGGCATAGCGGGTGTGGAAGAGATGCTGTCACCCAGTGAAGAGCTGTTTACAAAACGTCGTCTGGCATTAGGTACTTATTTGGCAGGTGCGATACGCGTACGCAATTTGCTTGGGATGGAGGCGGTATTGCCATGGGCAAAACGTGGTGCCGATATTTTGCAGGCAGGGCGTTTGCGGGGGGAGTCGTTTTTCAAACTCGAGTCAGAAGAGAGTTTGGCGCTGCTGTTAGAAAATTTACCCGGGTTTCGCACGCCTGAGCATCAGCGTTTATTGCAATTAATCCTATACGCCTGGTATGGGCAGTCGTTTGATTTGCTGGAAGGTAATTGGTCGCCTGACAAGGGACGTGCCTTTATTGAGACTGACGGCGAGGCTTTGTATTTGCCCATCGCCTTACCTAATCGTGAAGAAGCGATGTTAGGTGTACTACACGCGGCGGGGCACTTAGTGTTTCATTCGTTTGAGCGGCGCTACATTGAAGCGCTGTTCCGCGAAGTCGGGCGTGATCATCCACCTCTAGATGAACATCAGCGCATCACCTGGCGTCCGTTATTCGCAGCCTATGGCGATGACATGATCCGTTTTCAGCTGATTTTCGATTTGTGTGAAGACACGCGCGTAGATGCTCAAATTGGCGCACTTATTCCTAATTATCTAGTGCGTTTGTCGGCGCTGGCGGCAACTGCTGTGGTGCCAGCAGGTGTGGCAGCGGCATATTTTGATTGGGCGTGCGCAGTGTTGGAATGGATGGTGCAGGGCACACCCGAGCACGCTGAATTTGATGTGTTCCGACCATTGCTGTTACCGAGTGCAACCATAGTCGATGCTTTTAAAATCGCTGGTGAATTATATAAAAACAACAGGTTGCCTTCGGTATCTCTACTGGAACGTGAACATGCGTTTATTCCCGCGCGTGCGCCAAATGCTGCGCGTGCTGTTTATCCACGGCGTGTGTTGGATCAGGCGGAATTTGGTACGGGTACAGAAGATAAAGATGATGTGGTTAAAAATAACGACATCAAGCCGAATCCAGAACAGAAACAAATTCCCAAACACGCGGCTGGTGAAGATCCTGATTTTGATATTCCGCCCGAAGAAACGACAGGTTCGGGTGGTCGGGTCGGGGTGGGCATACCGCAACAGGCTCATGTGACAGGTTACGCCAAGGGTGCGGAATACAGTGAAAAAGGTAAACCCTATGCCGAATGGGATTATCGCGATAACCGGTATAAGCGCAACTGGGCCTGGGTGCAGGAAAAAGAACTGACTGAGTTGGATGCGAACGAAGCCAGTAAAATTTTAACGCAATATGCACCGGCATTGAAGCGACTAAAGCGAGCGATACAAACACAAAAACCGTCGCGGATGGCACCGTTACGTCGTCAGTTTGATGGTGACGAGCTGGATCTGGAAGCTACTATTTCCTATATTGCAGAAAAGCGTGCAGGTATGTCGCCGAAAGCCAATATTTACAAGCAGCGCGTGATCCAGCACAGAGACACTGCGGTGACTTTGCTGGCTGATATCTCCACCTCTATCATGCAAGTCCAGGCGGATGGTGGTGGTCGTGTGGTTGATAGTTTACGCGCAGGGATGCTGCTGTTTGCCGAGAGCATGGAAGAAGTAGGTGATCCTTATAGTCTGGCGGGATTCGCGTCAAAATATCGTGACAATGTGAGCTATTACACGATTAAAGGTTTCAACGATAAGCTCACCATGCACACACGAGCAATCTTGGGTGGATTGTCAGGACGTCTGGCTACGCGCATGGGGGCTGCGATACGTCATGCGGTTGAAGGCTTTGATTTGGCGCCATCGCAGCGACGTTTATTGTTGATTTTATCTGATGGTCGTCCTGCCGATTATGATGATGGCGGTGATGAACGCTATTTGCATGAAGACACGCGTATGGCGGTGAAAGAGGCTGTTGACAAGGGCGTGCATCCATTTTGTATTACCCTGGATGCAGCGGGTAGTCAGTATCTGCCGCAGATATTCGGTCCTGGGCATTATTTGGTGCTAGACCATATCAACGATTTGCCGAAAAAACTGCCGGAGATTTATTTGCGCTTGCGTAAGTAGCAATTAAGCTAGGTGGGTATGGCGGCCTAGGTTGTTTTTTTGAGCTACGCCTAGGCCAATTTGTTATGGCTGCGCATGGCACGTTGCACTTCTAAATTGCCTTCGCGGGTTTTTTCGGACTGGCGTTTGTCATGTTGTTTTTTACCCTTGGCCAGCCCTATAGTGAGTTTGATGCGTCCTCGGGTGTAATGCAGGTCTATGGGTACCAAGGTATAACCGGAACGATCTACTTTGCCGATGAGTTTACTGATTTCTCCAGCGTGAAGTAGAAGCTTGCGCGAACGCGTAGCATCGGGATGTACGTGAGTAGAGGCCGTAGCCAGTGGGCTGATGTGTGCACCGATTAAAAATACCTCGCCATTTTTAATAACGACATAGGCTTCTTTGAGCTGCACGCGGGACGCGCGTATTGCCTTGACTTCCCAGCCTGCGAGCATGATGCCGGCTTCGTATTTTTCCTCAACGAAGTAATCGTGGTATGCTTTTTTGTTTTGTGCAATGCTCATTGTTTTATTCCTATTTCCATTCTTCATTTTAACAGTTTTATAGGCGGTTTATGGCACTCGTTAACAAAAGTGTTTTAGTCGGACACAGCGCGCAACAAATGTTTGATTTGGTTGATCAAGTCGAGCACTACCCAGAGTTTTTACCTTGGTGTGGTGGCAGCGAAATTAAAAGTCGTGAGGGTGACGTTATGGTCGCAGCGATACATATTGATTATATGCATATCAAACAAAGCTTCAGTACTCAAAATATTAATACGCCACCGAATCTGATTCAGATGCGATTGTTAGATGGTCCTTTTAAACAGTTAGATGGTGAGTGGCGCTTTAAAGCGTTGAATGAAGAGGCATGCAAGATAGAGTTTGTGTTGCACTACGAATTTTCCAGTAAATTATTGGATACGGTATTAGGTCCAGTATTTAGCTACATTGCGAATAGTTTTGTGGAAGCGTTTATACAGCGCGCAGAAAAAGTTTACGGAGAGTCATGATGAGTCAGGGGATGGTAGAAGTGGCTTATGCGAAGCCAGAAGAACAAGTCATTATTCCTGTGGTGGCGCAAGAAGGTATGACAGTCGCAGCGGCGATTGAAGCCTCGGGAATTTTAAGCAAATTCCCGGAAATAGATCTGACCCAAAATAAAATGGGCATATTCGGAAAGCTGGTTAAGCCTGATACGGTGTTGCGGGACAAAGATCGGGTGGAAATCTACCGTAGGCTAATCGCTGATCCAAAGGAAGTCAGGCGCCAGCGTGCGGATGAAGGTAAAGCGATGAAAAAAGGTGGTGGTGATTTGGAAAAGACTGAATAAGCTGCTAGAAAAGCGCGATAAAGTTTGGCTTTATCGCGCTAGTTTATTATTTTTTGAAATGTTCTGTAGTAGGGAAGCTTAATTGATCAATGCTTAACTGAGCTGTTTCTGTAGCGAATTTCGCATTCTTGATAACAGCGGCATCGTTCGCGTCTTTAGCGGCAGCTTCAGCTGCTTTCAGTGCTTCAGCAGTTTTAGTCCACAATGCATTTTTAGCTTTGGCGGCAGCGACACTAGCCTGGGCTTCTGCAAGGGCTGCTTGTGCATCAATACCTAAAGTTGGTGCTGGCTTTGCTGCTGGTACTGGTGCGACAGTTGCTACTGTTGTTGTTTTGGCAGTGCTGGCGCAACCGCTTACCAATACAGCAGATGCAGCCAATAAAGCGATTAATAATTTATGCATGTTTAAATCCCCTCAAAACGTTAGTTAGTTTCATTTACTAGCACTGCAACTATTCGCTAGATTGCATAAACATAACGATTTTGCATGGCTGCGTCAAACGTTTTCATATGAATTAGTAGCTTATTACTAGTGTAAATTGCCAAATTTTGTTTTGATCATAGTCTATACGGATCGGCTTGGTTATTCAGCTATCAAAATTGGGTTCAATTCTCAACCAAGTAAAATTACCGAGCTCATTCATGGTAGTTTGGCAGGCCCTGCATATAACGTTCTGCCATAGGTTTGCTTTCAGTACGGAGAAAGTCTAAAAATGTGCTGGCAACGATAGAAAGTTGTTTCCCCGTGGGATAGGCGACATACCAGTTACGTTTAATTGGAAAACCTTCTACATCAAGCACAGTTAATTCGTCTGTATTTCTTTCTAGTGCCAATGTATGAGCGGACAGTACCGCAATGCCAAGCCCTCCGGCAACTGCTTGCTTGATCGCTTCATTACTGCCTAATTCCATGCGTACGTTGATAGTCAACTTTTGTTTGTTAAAAAATTTCTCAGTGGCTAAGCGCGTTCCCGAGCCTGACTCACGTATCAGGAACGGTTCTTCTGCGATGCGTGCTGCGCTGATATTCTTTTGTCCAGCCAGCGGATGGTTGTGTGGCGCAAGTACGACTAAAGGATTTTCCAGAAAAGGCTCTAATTTGATGTCCATATGTTCGGGTGGTTGTCCGAGTATGTACAAATCATCTTCATTGTTGCTCAGTCGTTGCAATAAGCGCTCTCGATTAGTGACTTTGAGCGAGATTTCTATGCCTGGAAATTGTGCATAAAATGGTCCGAGCAAGCGGGGTACGAAATATTTACTCGTGCTGATCGCCGCAATTCTGAGCTTGCCCGCCTTTACCCCTTTTATATCTGAAGTCATCATTTCAAAGCGCGCTATGCCGTCAAATATGTTGTGACATAACTTCAGTAATTCGTGACCAGCGTCGGTCAGAAAAATCCGTTTGCCGACTTGCTCGAGTAGTGATAGTCCAACAATATCAGTAAGTTGTTTAAGCTGGATAGATACAGTTGGCTGGGTGAGGTGTAGTTCCTCGGCAGCACGTGTGTAGCTTAAATTACGGGCAACAACTTCAAAAATTTTAAGTTGATGGAGTGTGGCATGGCGCATTTTATTGGCTTCCCTAAAATCAGATCATTGATATAAATCTATCATAAGCATACGAAATTACAATTATTATTTATCGTTCAGGCTTGTTATAGTTTCAACCAGCTCATCTGAGCCACACGCTTTCTGTAACAGGAAAGTATATTGTTTCATCCTTGAAAGGAGCTTTTCAATGGCTGTAAAATCGTACAACGCTGGTGTTAAAGAATATCGCCAGACTTACTGGACTCCAGAATACACACCGCTGGATACTGACATTCTTGCTTGCTTCAAAATCACACCACAGGCTGGTGTAGACCGTGAAGAAGTTGCTGCTGCTGTGGCTGCTGAATCATCAACAGGTACATGGACCACTGTTTGGACCGACTTGTTGACCGATTTGGACTACTACAAAGGTCGCGCATATCGTATAGAAGACGTACCTGGTGACGATACCTGCTTCTACGCTTTTGTTGCTTACCCTATCGACTTGTTCGAAGAAGGTTCTGTTGTTAACGTATTGACCTCTTTGGTTGGTAACGTTTTCGGTTTCAAAGCTTTGCGCGCATTGCGTCTGGAAGACATCCGCTTCCCAATCGCTTATGTTAAGACCTGCGGCGGACCTCCTGCTGGTATCCAGGTTGAGCGTGACCGCATGAACAAATATGGTCGTCCTTTATTGGGTTGCACCATCAAGCCTAAATTGGGTCTATCTGCTAAAAACTACGGTCGTGCAGTTTACGAGTGCTTGCGTGGTGGTCTGGATTTCACCAAGGACGATGAAAACGTTAACAGCCAACCATTCATGCGCTGGCGTGATCGTTTCGAATTCGTCCACGAAGCGACTATCAAAGCTGAACGTGAAACTGGCGAGCGTAAAGGTCACTACCTCAACGTTACTGCGCCTACACCAGAAGAAATGTACAAGCGTGCTGAATTTGCTAAAGAAATCGGCGCACCTATCATTATGCATGACTACCTGACTGGCGGTCTGACTGCTAACACAGGTTTGGCTAACTGGTGTCGTGATAATGGTATGCTGTTGCACATCCACCGTGCTATGCACGCTGTATTAGACCGCAACCCGCACCACGGTATTCACTTCCGCGTATTGACCAAAGTATTACGTCTGTCTGGTGGTGATCACCTGCACTCAGGTACTGTGGTTGGTAAACTGGAAGGCGATCGTGAAGCAACTCTGGGCTGGATCGACACTATGCGTGACGATTTCATCAAAGAAGATCGTAGCCGTGGTCTGTTCTTCGATCAAGACTGGGGTTCTATGCCTGGTGTGATTCCTGTTGCTTCTGGTGGTATCCACGTTTGGCACATGCCAGCACTGGTTAACATCTTCGGTGATGATTCAGTGTTGCAATTTGGTGGCGGTACATTAGGTCACCCATGGGGCAATGCGGCAGGTGCTGCAGCTAACCGTGTAGCGTTGGAAGCTTGTGTGGAAGCACGTAACAAGGGTGTTCAGATTGAAAAAGAGGGTAAAGACATCCTGACTAAAGCAGCTGCTCACAGCCCAGAACTGAAAATCGCTATGGAAACATGGAAAGAAATCAAGTTCGAATTCGATACAGTCGATAAGTTGGACGTAGCTCACAAGTAAAACCAATCTGGTTTTGTGACGGCAGATTGTCGTCACAAAATTTAATGAACTAATTGTTTAAAAGGATAAATCATGTCTGAAGTTATGGATTACAAATCGCGTTTAAGCGATCCTGCTAGCCGTAAGTTTGAAACTTTTTCTTACTTGCCAGCGATGTCTGAAGACGACATCAAAAAGCAAGTTGAGTATTTGATTTCTAAAGGCTGGAACCCAGCGATTGAACACATTGAGCCACAATACTTGATGGATTCATACTGGTACATGTGGAAGCTGCCTATGTTCGGCGAAACTGACGCGAACGTAGTGATAGCAGAAGCGTTGGCTTGCCACAAAGCTAACCCTGACAACCATGTGCGTTTGATTGGTTATAACAACTTCAATCAATCACAGGGTGCTTCTATGGTTATCTATCGCGGCAAAACAGTTTAATTATTTTTAATTAACGTTTAGCAGCGCGGGTTACCCGTGATAAGCCCTCCGTTGCCCGTAAGTAACGGGGGGCTTTTTTTAACATCGTTCTATGTAGAGGAATAAAACATGAATGACATCATCAAACAGTATGTAATCGAAAAAGAACCCTATTATCGTCCTGTTGCGGACGAAGTTGAGCTGTATGAAGCCACTTATGCCGTGCGTATGCCGATGATGTTAAAAGGCCCGACAGGCTGCGGTAAGACGCGCTTTGTTGAGCACATGGCATGGAAATTAAACAAACCGCTGATTACAGTGGCATGTAACGAAGACATGACCGCTTCCGATCTGGTCGGTCGCTTTTTATTGGACGCATCTGGCACCCGTTGGCAAGATGGTCCACTGGCAATCGCCGCCCGTTATGGCGCGATTTGCTATCTTGATGAAGTGGTTGAAGCACGCCAGGATACCACCGTCGTTATTCACCCGTTAACTGACGCGCGTCGTGTACTGCCGTTGGAAAAGAAAGGCGAGCTGATACAGGCGCACCCTGATTTCCAGTTGGTGATTTCTTATAACCCAGGCTATCAAAGCCTGATGAAAGATTTGAAACAGTCCACCAAACAGCGTTTTGGCGCACTGGATTTTAATTATCCAAATCATGAGATTGAAACTGAAATCGTCTCTCATGAAACAGGTGTTACTAATGAAGTGGCCAGCAAATTGGTATCGATTGCTGAACGTGCACGTAACCTCAAAGGTCATGGTCTGGACGAAGGTATTTCTACCCGTATGTTGATTTACGCAGGGTCATTGATTGCGACTGGCGTAAATCCACATGCAGCTTGCCGTGTTGCATTAGTGCGTCCGATTACCGATGATCCTGACATGCGTGATGCGCTGGATGCTGCTGTAACCACCTTCTTTTAAGGCAGGCTTTAAGGCGGGTGAGGGCGTGTGCCCTTGCTCGATTATATTGACAGCTTAAATAGGGTTAAAACCAACGATGAGCATTAACCTCGAAGACTATCAAGACATATTAGGCGAACTTTCGGAATCCTCGCAAAGCATACTCGACGCGTCGTGGCATGAAGCCACGAAAGTATTTAGTTCGCAAGGCTTGAGCCACTATTTGCAAGGTGCACGCTCGCTCAAAAACTTGGGACGCGGCTGTGACTTGGTCGCTACATACATACAAGAAGCACCCCGTGTGGCTAAAGAGATAGGCGAAGACATTATTCCTGAGCTAGTGCATACAGGCATGATGATGGCTTCCAAAACCAGTGGTGCGGTGATAGAGCGGATTTTTGCCACCGCTGCAACGGCTGCTAATCGTTTGGGCGATGAGCAAGTATTTCGTAGTTATCTGCAATTGTTGAATGTGCTGATTTCGCAAGCTCCGCGTGGTATGCGGCCGATGTTGGATAACCTTGAGCCACTGCTAGCGCAGTTAACCCTGGGGGGGTTACGGCGCTGGGCGATGTGGGGTGCGCAGGCGCATCGTACTGACTATCCTGAACAAGTGCGTTATTTTGGCCTTGAGAGTAAAGAATCGCAGGCCATGTTGCAGAAGGAGCGTAAAGGCACGCTGTTTGTTGATATGCAACGCCGTATTAATATGTATCTGCGCGCATTATGGGCGCGGGATTTTTTCATGCGCCCGACTTCAGGCGACTTTGAAAATCGTGAAGGTTACAAACCCTATATCGAAAATTATTTGATGTTCTTGCCTGACGCAGTAGATGACTGCGAAGGTGTGGCAGGGATAGAAATTTATCGGGCGACTGCCGCGCATTGCGCTGCGCATCTGGTTTATACGCAAAAACCCATTTCTGCAGAAAGTCTTAACCCCATGCAAATGGCGGTGATATCAGTGGTGGAAGATGCGCGGGTTGAGCAGTTGGCGATTAATGCTTTTCCAGGGATGCGCCAGTTGTGGGCTTCGCTGCATTTTGCACAGCCTGCGCAGGCAAAAACTTTTGGCGATTATTTGAACCGTATCGCACGGGCATTGCTGGATCCGAGTTACGAAGACACGCATCCGATTATTATCAAGGCGCGTGAATTATTCGCAGCCGAGCAACATCGTCTGGCAGACAATCAGATGGCATGGGATATAGGCGTGACCTTGGCGCATGAATTGTCGCTGTTGCGCATCCCATTCCAGCCACGCACAGATTTATTGAGCTCGCCTTACCGCGATGACAATCGCTATTTCTGGGAGTTTGAAGAGTTCGATTTTAATCAGGCGCAAGCGGCAGGTTTTGAGAGCATTAAGCAAGTGCGTAAATACGTCAGCGTCATGGAAATGGTCAACGAGATTGACTGTGAGCTGGCGGGGGATGATGCGCAGGAAATCTGGGTGCTGGGTACCGAACTGCATCCTTATGAAGAAACGGGCAAGAGCTACAACGAAACTGAAGGTAAAGAGCCAGTTTCTGATCCGTATCATTATTCCGAGTGGGACTACCAGATACAGCTGGAGCGTCCCGCCTGGGCGACAGTGATAGAAAAGCGCGCCAAAACGGGTGATATGCAAATTATTGACGATATAGCGGCTCAGCATAAGCGCACCATAGGTCGATTGAAATTCCTGCTCGATGCGATGCAGCCGCAAGGCGTGACGCGTATCCGCAAGCTTGAAGATGGCGACGAGGTGGATATCAACGCAGCCATTCGTTCGATGATAGACATACGCATGAATCTACAGCCTGATACCCGTATCATGATGCGCTCGGTGCGTAAGGTGCGTGATATTTCAGTGATGGTGCTGATAGATTTATCAGAATCCACTAATGAAAAGGTAGCGGGGCAAGATTTCAGCGTGCTTGATTTGACACGGCAAGCAGCAGTGTTACTGGCAGATGCGATTAATAAAGTAGGTGATCCATTTGCGATACATGGTTTCTGCTCCGATGGTCGTCACAACGTTGAGTATCAGCGCTTCAAGGATTTTGATCAGCCTTACAACGATACGGCGAAGTCCAAGTTGGCAGGGATGACAGGGCAGTTGTCGACCCGTATGGGTGCGGCGATACGACATGCCGGGCATTATTTGAAGCAGCAGAAGTCATCGAAGAAACTGCTGCTGGTGATTACTGACGGCGAACCGGCAGACATAGACGTACGCGATCCACAGTATTTACGCTTTGATACCAAGAAAGCAGTAGAAGAAGTTGCACGGTCTGGGGTTGTGACTTATTGTATGAGTCTTGATCCGAGGGCGGATCAATATGTTTCACGCATTTTCGGTGCACGTAATTTCATGGTAGTAGACCATGTAGAACGTTTGCCCGAAAAATTACCAGCACTTTACGCAGGGCTTACACGATGACACAACAATTCTATGTCGGTATCAACAACGATGATAAAGGTGGTTTAACCCATTTGGGGCGCATGGTGCGCGATGCCTGGGTATTTGGCATTATTCCTGATGATGAAACCTGCGAAGGTTGGGATGGCGCGCGTATGCAGGGTTTATATGAAAAAGTATATGCCGCCTGGGAGCCATATGCCCACATTCCCAGCCGCCTGCCTGACGATTTGCGCGCCAAACATACTGCGCTTTATGAGCAGGCCATCGTCAAGGCCAGGGAGACAGGTTGGGATGCAGAGTTGGGAGAGGACGAGTAAGGTTTAAGGCGCGGGTAGTTTGATAATTTTACCCGCTTCCGTTGGGCGTGCTTTGCTCGCTAACGCCTTGAGAGCATTGGGTAGCTCATGTTGTAGTCGGTTCATTAATTGAGCTGACTCAGCCTGATAATACACCGCCTGATAAGCAACAGCGTCAGTCAGGCTAGTGCGTTGCTGCGGTTGAAAGTGTTGCCAGGCAATATCGACCCAACACTTGCGTACACCGTCCAGAAATATCCATTCTTCGTCGTCCAACACGGCAAGATATTGCATCGCACGTATGGGTACAAAAAGTACATGCTGATGAGTTTTGTGCAGCAAGGTTAACGCCAGATTGTAAGTTTCAGCAGGGAGCGTTCGCGCTTCCTGTGCATAGATAGCATCTCGGTAACAGGTGATTTCCATGATTTCATCATCATTAAATACATTAATCGGATAATACACATGCCGTTAGTAAACACAACAGACATGCTGAACCACGCCTACCGCCATGGTTACGCGGTATGCGCATTTAATCTGATCAACCTGGAGTTTTTGGATGGCGTGCTATCGGCAGCCGAATCGTGCCGTGCACCCATTATTTTGAGTTTTTCCGAACCCCATCAAGCCTATTACAACGTCGATTTGCTGGTGGCTGCGGCCATTGCTGGCGCACAGCGGGCATCCATACCGATAGCGCTTTCATTCGATCACCTAACTTCCATCGACAAATCGCAGGCAGCGATAGCATTGGGTTGTAATAGTGTCATGCTGGATGTGTCAGCACTGCCATTGGATGAAAACATACGCGCAACTCGTGAATTCGCTAAAGTCGCGCATGATAATGGCGTGACCGTAGAGGGTAAGCTGGGCTATGCACCCACCAGCCTCAACGTAGATGGTAACGTGACCGTCGATGCGGAAATCATTATGACCTTGCCAGCCGAAGCAAAAGCCTACGTCGAGCGCACAGAAGTTGACAGCCTAGCCATCACCGTAGGCACGCATCAGGGTATCCTGCGCAGCACACCCAAACTCGATATACAGCGTTTGAGCAAGATTAATGAAGCGGTAGGCATCCCCTTGGTGATACATGGCGGCACAGGGCTGACCGATGATCAGTTCAGAAAATTAGTAGCCAACGGCGTCGCCAAGGTTACCTACTACACCACATTGGCCGACGTGGCCGTAACCGCCATCCGCAACCAGCTTGCCGCCCATAAAAACAGCAGTTACCTCACCCTGAATGGCGTTGCACGCGCAGCGATCAGTACGGAGTCAGAGCGTATTTTCAAACTGCTGGGCAGTGGCGGTCGAGCAGCAGAAGTGCTGACCCAGTGCCGGCCTTGTGCGCTACATAGTTAAATTTATGATACTGAAAAGTCAGTGAGCGTCGAGATTTTGTGAATTGAGCTGCGTCGAAGGGCGTTTGTTCGATGAAGGGTTAGAGGACTCACTCGGTTGTGTGTTAGAGGCAACCACAACACTTCTTGTACTTCTTTCCGCTACCACAGGAGCAAGGGGTATTGAGGTTTCGGCCCTTCATTTTTGGCGCTTGAACCACTGGCGTATTCCCCATTACAACCTTTGCTTGCCGTAAAAATAGGCGCGGCGATCGAGTTGGGAACCACTTGCTGAGCAAGAAAGTGTCCGCCGCTGAGACGAGCGTGCCGGAAATAGGTTCTAGGGCTCCGATGCCTGTGGTTGCAGCGAAGCGCAGCAATTTGGCAGGAAGCAACTCAACGACGCTTTGTTTACCAACAGACTCCACATATTTAGCAACTATCTCGTCTGCAGTGTCGTGAGGCGATCCTTGGACGAACCAATCACGCATTGATTGGGCATGGCGCGAACTGCGGAGGTCAAGCAGTTGAGCTGGTGTTAGTCTCTTTGCGGCGAATGCAACTCCCAAATCTGGTACTCCACTAATCTTTTGGATCTTGGTGAAAGCAGTATTGCCTTCCGCCGCATATCCGAGACGTTGGCCTTTCGCGCGCAGAACAGTCAATGTCGCTTCATCACCAGTTATCTCTGTTGCGTCGATGTGCCCGCCAATCGCGAGTAGAAAGTTCTCAAAGGCGACGCGCAGGACAGACCGGATCTCGATCGAATCTCCTTGCTCAGCTGGAACGTGAGGGCTGAATACCACAACCTGATTAGGATTGATACCAATCAGTTGGTCTAGAGAGCGGCCCGCATTCTTTAGTGCTAGGAATTCACGTAAATAGGGGCTCCCAAGTACGTCACGATACGTTTCGTCTCGGAGGTTGTCTGCAAAGCTTTGGGTTGGCAGTTGGATGACGTTGTCTAGTAGCAGATTGGAAAGCTCAGTCCTTCTTTTTCCTAGCGATGGCGGGTTAGTGACTGATAGTGTGTCATGAATGGCGCGATCCAGCGGTTTGAAGAACGCTGTCCCGAGGTTGGGGTTGTTCGATGATTGGTTTGGGCCGTCGTGGATTTGGAAGAAGCCAAGTCCGGCTCCGTTTCCGACGTAGCCAAACCATTGATCAAATCGAGCGAGAACGATGACCTTTGTTCGCAGGAGTTCGTCAAACATGTCTTCACCAAGCATGAGGCGAAGGACTGCGACAACTTGTAGATTTCCAGTGGGGATGACAATCTGGTCATAGAGCAAAATGTAATTCGCGAGCCGAGCCCAGAAGTCACTGGACGCGTACATCTGATCAGAGGCACGCTCAAGGTGTTGAAGCATCGGCCAGATGCCGAAGTCTGTTGCGAGTACGCGGCGCATGGGCAGTGGGGTTTCTTTTGTGAGCCCTAACGGCTAATAGGCACCAAAATCAGTGCTAATTTTATTTAGTAAATCGCTGTATAACATTCTGCTCTCCCCGATCTGGTGCTGCAATTTATTGATTTAATAAAAACAATAATTTGATCTACGCCGTTTTGCATGAAATTAAATACACCTAGTAGCTGGTGCTCCGATTACTTATTGATAACGAATGTGGTGTTTTCATATTAACCGATTTTTTTAATGTTGAGTGACAGCAAAAGTGGTTTTCTAGTTTGCTGTTGGTATGGATACGATTATTTATTCGAAAGGTGTTTAATCTGTTCAAAAAATGCAACTACTTCACCTTCAATACGACTGCGCTTCATCGGTGGCAGGCTTTGCCAGATGCGGCGGCCGTAGGGCTTGGTGACTAGTCTGGGGTCGCAGATCATGAGTACGCCGTGGTCGGTTTCGTCGCGGATTAGTCGGCCTGCGCCTTGTTTGAGGGTGATGACGGCGTGGGGGAGCTGGTATTCCATAAAGGCATTGCCGCCGTTCTGGTTGATTTGCTGCAGGCGTGCGGCGAGTACTGGGTCATCGGGTGGTGAGAAGGGCAGTTTGTCGATAATTACCAAAGATAGTGCTTCGCCTTTGACGTCTATGCCTTCCCAAAAACTTTGGCTGCCCAACAAGACCGCGTTACCCAACTCTCTGAATCGGGTTAATAACTCAGTGCGAGAGCTGTCGCCTTGCATGAGGATGGGGTAGTCAAGTTGCTGTGCTTCAAACGCGGCAGTAAGTAAATCTCTTGCTTCGCGCATTGCTCGCAGTGCAGTGAATAACATGAAGGCACGTCCGCCGCTGGCCTTGATCAGTGGCAGGGCGGCTTCGACGACGGCTTTGGTGTAATTGGGTGTGTTTGGCTCAGGGATGTTGCTGGGCAGGTAGAACATGGCTTGGGAGGCATATTCAAACGGGCTTTCCCAGCTCTGGCTGGCGCTGTTTAGCAGCCCTAGCTGTGCGCGATAGTGACTGAAATCACCTTTTACCGAGAGTGTCGCCGAGGTGAATATCCATGCACGGGCATTGCTCTCAATTTGTTTGGTAAAAATGTCGGCAACCGAGAGTGGGGTAGTGTTGAGGGTGAGGGCATGGCTAAATGCTTCTATCCAGCGCACGCTGTCAGCGGGTACTGGGAGCTGCCATTTAGATATTAGCGCGGCTATTTCGACGCCACGTTGCCATACGCTTTCTAGCCCTGGTGAGCGTTGCGCCTGACTTTCCAAATGTTGGTTGAGTGTTTGCAAGGCCAGCTCGCATGCGTCGAGTGCCGCACTGTAACCATCACGTTGAGCGACTTTGTCTAATGCCCAGCGTCCGCTGTCTTCTTGAAAAACCAGACGCAAATCACGCGCGGCTTTGTCCAGCGCGAGGGCTGCGTCGGGCAGGGGCAAATAATCTTTGCAGCCTGCTACTGCTTCCATTCGTGCATCACGAGCAAGCTCAATAATTTGCCCTGTGGAAATCGTTACGCCAAAGAATAATCCAGCCGTTTCAGGGAGTTGGTGCGCTTCGTCGAATACCACTGTATTGCAAGCAGGCAGTAATTCTGCCACGCCTTCATCACGCAGCCAGACATCGGCAAAAAACAAGTGGTGATTAACCACGATAATGTCCGCTTCCATCGCTTTTTTGCGGGCTTCAAGGACAAAACATTGTTTGTGTTGCGGGCAATCACTGCCTAAACAATTGTCTCGGCTAGAGGTCACATAACGCCAGATCGGCGCGTCTTCGGGTACGCCAGATAATTCAGCTTTATCACCAGTTTTGCTGTGTTCGGCAAAGACGCGCACTTGTTCCAGATGGACAACATCTTCACGATTCATGAATCGTCCATCTTCCCGGGCGCGTTCAAGATGGTAATGGCATACGTAATTAGCGCGGCCTTTGAGTAGCGCAATAATTGCAGGCACACCGAGCGCGCCGCGTACTGCAGGCAAGTCGCGGTGGAATAACTGGTCTTGCAGGTTTTTTGTCCCGGTGGAAATAATGACTTTACCGCCGTGCAGCAATGCGGGCGTGAGGTAAGCCAGTGTTTTGCCAGTGCCTGTGCCGGCTTCAGCAATCAATGTGGTTTGATTGGTGATGGCTTCATGTACGGCGCGCGCCATTTCGATTTGCTGTGTGCGCGCACGAAAACCAGGTATTACAGCTGCCAGTGGACCTTCAGGAGAAAAAGCAACTTCTATATCAACCATGTTGCGTAGGGTCGATATGACGATAACGAATTTGTATGATCAGCATGGATAAGCTGATAAACACACCAAATACGATGGTAATGGCATTAATCGACCAGTTTTCATGATCGAGCACGGCATACAGACCGAGCATGAGCAATATAGAGAGATTTTCATTGAAGTTTTGTACTGCAATCGAGTGTCCAGCGCCCATCAGTAAATGGCCGCGATGCTGTAGCAGGGCATTCATGGGAACGACAAAGAAGCCACCTAACATACCTATCACACCCAATAACAACGCAGCAACCATAGGTGATGTGACAAATATCATGCTAATGACCACTAAACCCATGATGATGCCCGCTGGGATGACGCGAATGGCGTGATTGAGGGTGATGTAGCGTCCTGCAATAATCGCGCCGATGGCAATCCCTACAGCGACAGTAGCTGTGAGCTGGGTGGCTTGCTGGATATCGAATTTTAGAACCAGCACTGCCCAGGTTAATATAACCAGTCGCAATGTTGCACCTGCACCCCAGAACAGGGTGGTTACAGCTAACGAAACCTCGCCTAATGGGTCACGCCAGAGTTGTAAAAAGCTTTGCCAGAAATCACGTACCAGTGAAATCGGATCGCGCTTGCTAGGCTTGTGATCTGGTGCGGTTTTGGGGATAAATAGATTGCACACGGCAGCTGATACATATAACCCAATAATAAGAATGATAGCGAATTTGGCTACATCCAATCCGGCCAACATTGGAAAATCGACAGACAGGGCTTGTAATAAATTTGGATTAAGCATCACTCCGCCAATAATTGCTCCCAGTATTATTGCCAATACGGTTGCGCCTTCCATCCATGCGTTGGCAACCACTAATTGATCGGCAGCCAGGTACTCAGTCAGAATGCCGTATTTGGCAGGTGAATAGGCGGCTGCACCTAAGCCTACGATGCCATAAGCGTAAAGTGGATTGAGTCCGACCAGCATGCCGATACAGCCAAGGAGCTTGATATTATTGCTGATAAACATGACGCGCCCTTTGGGCAGGGCATCAGAGAAGGCGCCGACAAATGGAGCGAGTACGATATATGAAAATACAAAAAACTCCTGTAATACAGGCGTATGCCAGCTCGGAGCATTTAGTTCAACAAGCAGCGCTATCGCCGCAAACAACAGCGCGTTGTCAGCCAGCGCAGATAAAAATTGCGCGATTAATATGATGTAAAAGCCAAAATTCATTTATGGATTTATTGCGGCTTTGAGTCGGACTTGGATTTGGCCATAGCGTTGAGCATGGCTTCTTGTTCGGCAAATGAGGGGGCGCGACTGCGGCTGTTGAGCGCGGGGTCTTTGCCAGGGGCAACATGTCCGCCACGCTCTTGTTCCTTGACTTGCAGATATTCGTCCAGACCTTCATCCGTGTAGCGTCCACGATAGTTCTTGGGCATTTGTGTTGCAGGTTTATTTTTATAAGCCTGGATGCGCAAGGCTTTGTTAATAGCGGCGATGCGATCTTCTATCCAGCGTATGTCATAAACGGCAAAAGCCGCTATTGCGGCAAATAATGCCAAGCCTATCATGCTATGTCCAAGTATGACTAAGGCGATAATAGTAATCGTAGCCAAACGATAAACCCAGGCACCACGAATTTCATCCAGATAATCGCGATGCAAGCCTAATGGAAAGATCGCCAGTAATTTATAGGCTAATTTGCGCTGCTTCATTTGCTCAACCAGCTTTAAATTCGTGGTTTGCAGACCTTCACCTTCTAAATTGAGCTTTTTCCATGCATTACTCATTGTTTGCACCTATCTTCATTGCACTAAATATGATTGAATGTGACTGTTATTGTCATTTTTAACGTAAACCCGATATGGCCGATCGTCGACTTCAAGTATTCTACACTGTCGCCAAGCAATTGAGCTTTACTAAAGCAGCAGAATGTTTATGTATGACCCAACCTGCAGTTACTTTTCAGATTAAACAGCTGGAAGCTCAGCTCAATATCAGCTTGTTTGAACGCAGTCCGAGTAAAATCACTTTGACCACCGCTGGTGAGTTGGCGATGCGTTATGCTGAAAATATTTTGAATCTGACCACGGAAATGGAAAGCCGTCTTGCGGAAATGAGTGAAGCTACGAGTGGTACACTCACTATAGGCGCATCAACAACGATAGCGGACTATATGTTACCGCAAATGCTGGGCTTGTTTAAGGCGCGATTTCCGCAGGTACAATTGCGGTTGAGTGTGGCAAATTCACAAAGCATAGAAAATCGTGTCATTGATCACAGTCTGGATGTGGGGTTGGTTGAATCGCCCTCGCATCATTTAAGCTTGGTCACCCAAGTGTTATATCAGGATGATTTGGTGGTGATTTGTGCTGTTAATCATGCGTGGGCAGGGTTAGCGAGTATCCATCCCGAACAATTGAGCCACGAGCCTTATATTGGTCGTGAGCTGGGTTCCGGGACACGTGAAGTGGTAGATCAATATTTGCGTGAACATAAAATTCAACCTGAATCACTTGATGTGGTCATGGAATTAGGTAGCCCAGAGGCCATAAAAGGTGCGGTAGAAGCGGGTCTGGGTGTCGCCATCGTGTCTCAAAGTACAGTGATGAAAGAGCAAAAGCTGGGTAAGCTCATCGCTATTCCATTAAACCCTGTGTTACGGCGTGATTTGACGCTGGTTTATACGCAGGAAAAATTCCGTTCCAAGTTATTACAATCCTTTATCGATTTAATCGTCGATATACCCCAATCATCGACTATAGGTTAATGTTATGAAACGTTTCATGTTAGTGCAACACTCGTATTCCGAGTTTTTAGGTATGGTAGAAAAGCAGCTGGAATCGCGTAATATCGGTTTCCAGTATCAACGTCCGTTTTTAGGTGTGGATTTGCCCAGTACTGCAACACAGCATGATGCCTTGTGGCTGCTGGGTGGGGCGTATCCGATTACTGACGAAGAGGCTTGTCCCTGGGTGGAGCAGGAATTGCGTCTGTTGACCAATTTCAAAAAAATGAACCGCCCTGTGGTGGGTATAGGTTTCGGCGCGCTGGTGATGATATTGCAAGCTGGCGGTGAAGTGACTGACGAGCCTTATTTCAATGCGTATTGGACAACCTGCCATAAAACTGAAGCGGGCAAGGATGATCTGTTAGCCAATGCGGTAGACGGCAAAAAATTGCTGGTAATGTATAACGGCGATGCAATTCTGCCGGAGGGCATGGAACCTATCGTTGTTGACGATAACGGGCATTGGCTGGCAGTGCGTACTGATGATTTGAGCTACGCCATGTTGTTCCGCCCTGAAATCAAGCCTGGCATGATAGAAGATATGTTGATGGAAGATAATCGTCCTTTGCCAGACAATATCGGTGATATTTTGGCTGAAGCGCGTGAACATTGGCCAGTTAATCAGCAGATCGCTGCTGATATTTGTTTAGCGCTAGTGACTGCCTTGGATTTAATGACTGAACGTCATAAAATGCCCGTATTTAATTTGAATGTAGTGAAGTAAATATGATTGCGATAGAACGTGATTTGCTTAAGCATTTTCGTGCGCTAGATCCGGTACAGCAGCAAAGCGCGCTGGATTATTTGTCCTTTTTGGCCAGCCGCCCGTCGCAGCTTGCCGCTGTGGATTTACCGCAACCCGTGGACATTGAACGCCCTGCCGAAGAGTCGGTGGTGAAGGCAATTAAACGTCTGCGCGCTACATATCCCATGCTAGAGCCGAACAAATTGCTCAACGACACCTCCAACCAGATGACGCGCCATATGATACACAGCGTGCCTGCAGTGGAAGTGGTCGATGAGCTGGAGCGTGTGTTTCGCCAACATTATGAAACTTATATAGCGAAATTTAATACATGTTCATAGCGGGTGATTTTTTTGACGCATTAGCAGACGAAACTCGTCGTCGTATGCTGGCGTTAATTACTCGCGAAGGCGAGTTGTGTGTGTGTGAGTTGCATTATGCTCTGGATGTGCTACAACCCAAGGTATCACGCCATTTGGCAATTCTGCGAGATGCAGGGTTGCTGAGCATGCGGCGTGAAGGAACGTGGATATTTTATCGTATCAATTCAGCTTTGCCCGCCTGGGCGCTGACTATCCTCGATACGATGAATCCTGTTTGGCAGTCCATGCCGAATTGCCAACAAGATTACCAGCGCCTGATGGTGATGATAAATCGCCCTGTAAGCTGTTGTGGTTGATGGATGCTGCATATAGATAGCTGACACGTATGCTATTTGCTTCCATCGCGATATTTTTGGTCACTTTGGTATTGGTGATCAAGCAACCTGGTGGTTTGGGTATTGGTACAGCGGCATGGTTGGGTGCTGGTGCTGCTTTGCTTGTGGGTGTGGTTTCCGTTCAAGATATACCTGTAGTGTGGGCTATCGTTTGGGATGCGACATTCACACTTATCTCGTTGATTTTAATTTCCTTGATCCTCGATGCGGCAGGCTTTTTTGAATGGTCGGCATTGCATATGGCCCAGCTAGCTAGGGGGCATGGTCTACGGCTGTTTCTGTTTAGTATTTTACTCACTGCGCTCATGGCCGCATTATTTGCCAACGATGGGGCAGTCCTCATTTTAACGCCAGTCGTGATAGAAATGTTGCGTGTGTTGCGTTTGACGCCCGTTGCGATGATGGCGTTTGTGGTCGCTACTGGCTTTGTTGCTGATAGTGCAAGTTTACCTTTTAAAATATCCAATCTCGTCAACATCATTGCAGCAAACTATGCGGGTATTGGCTTTAATGATTATGCCTCGGTAATGATGGCGGTGAATTTAGTCGCGGCTTTAGCCTCTATGCTAGTGTTGTGGTGGTATTTCAGACGGGATATTCCCCGATATTACGATATGCAGGATCTGCCTGTGCCAGCAAGTGTGATTCGTGATGTACTGGTATTTCGAGCGGGCTGGTGGGTTTTAGGAGCCGTGCTAATCACTTATTTCTTGTCGCAACGCTGGCAAATTCCTACTTCTTTGATTACTGCCACAGGAGCGCTGATATTGCTGTTGTTGGCTGCACGTAAGCATTTCAGTTCACTGCAAGGACGCGCAGTGATACCCGTGTGGACATTGTTACGTGAAGCACCTTGGCAAGTCGTTATTTTTTCCCTGGGTATGTATTTGGTCGTTTATGGCTTGCGCAATCAAGGACTGACCGAACAGTTAGGCGGTATGTTCGTAGTATTAAGTCATTATGGGCTTACTGCAACTGCTGTAGGTACAGGATTTATCATGGCTATATTAGCCGCAGCCATGAATAATCTGCCCGCAGTGTTGGCGGGAAGTTTGGCCATAGCGCAGGCAGATGTTAGCCCGGCGTTACGTGAAGCGATGGTTTATGCCAATATCATAGGCTGTGATTTAGGGCCGAAAATGACGCCTATAGGCAGTCTGGCAACCTTGTTGTGGTTGCATGTGCTAGCGCAGCGTGGCATGACGATAAGCTGGGGGCAATATTTTCGTATTGGTGTAATATTGACTGTGCCTGTGCTGCTCGTGGTGTTGTTGAGTTTGTCTTGGGTGTTAACTAATCTTCGATATTAGCGATTGGTGGAATAATGCAGCGGTAAGATTCCATATGTAACTGTTCTGCGGTTCGAAGATGACTATGAATTATTTTCCTAATGAGGAGGGTAGCAAATGAAGCGTTTATTAGTGGCATCAGGTTTGGTGTTAGGTACTACAGTTGCAGTTGCGGCTGGCTTTACGGTAAGCAGTCCTGACCTTGCCCCCAATCAGAAAATTGGTCAGAAATTCGTCTTTAACAGCTTTGGTTGCACTGGTGAGAATGTTTCACCTGCATTGAACTGGAAAAATACCCCAGCAGGTACAAAAAGTTTTGCCGTAACAGTGCATGATCCAGATGCGCCAACGGGCGGCGCAGGTTTCTGGCATTGGGTGGTGATTAATTTGCCGGCGACCATGACAGGGTTAGCGCAAGGCGATGGGGTGGTAGACAGTAAAAATCTGCCACAAGGCGCGACACAAATTCATAATGATTATGGCTTGGCCGGTTGGGGTGGGCCATGCCCGCCTGTAGGTAACAAGCCACATCGTTATAATTTTACCGTCTATGCGCTAAAGGTCGATAAATTGGTGATTCCAGCGGATGCGAGTACTGCGGTAGTGGGTTTCATGATTAACCAAAATGCATTGGGGAAGGCAACGTTAACTGCAAGATATGGGCGTTAAATTTTGAGGCAGAGGGATGTTAATGAATATCCCTCTATTGGTCTTAGAAATATCTGATTAGTGTGGACTGAATAAAGCTGTCTTCTTTGACTACATAAAGCGGGTTTGTGTTGCTAATGCGGTGATAGCCCTGCCCTAAGAATCGTATGCTCCATTTATCATTCAGGCGGCGGTTGATTTCTACTCGCGTGGTGCGCGATGCATTGCCTACATCGGTCATGATGCCGACTTTCATGTCAGTAGAATGTTCGTCATTGAGTGCTAATCTACAGCCGACAAATACGTCATTATCTAATACAGGGGCGGAATCGCTACCAATACGGCTGTCATAATTGTATTCCAGATAATTGGTTAAATCTATTTGGCTATTGAAGATGCCGTTAAAAGTGTACTCCACTCCGGTGACATAAGCGTAATAACGTTGGAAATTGCTGTTGCGTTCTATGGCTTCGAGTTTCAATATCCAGTCACCCAGCAAGTAATTAACATCTAAGCCTGCCTGGCTAATTAAGTCGTAATTAACTTGTAGACCTAATGGATTTTCAGTCGTGATTAACGAGTCGAGTTGGGTGATGCGTGGGTCGCGGCTAGTGCCACGGAAATATGAAACGCCAATATCAAGCTTGTCAAAGCGTTTTGACCAGCGTGCTGCAAAGTCCAGATGGTTTTGCTTCGTACTGGCTTCGAATACTACCGGTGCGCGAACAAGGGATGTAGGAGTGCGTAAACGGCCTTCAGGGCCAGAAAATGTACGTTCTCTAAAGTAAGGTAGCACGAAAAAATCCACGACACCCCAATCAGTGTCTGTGGTCGTGCGTATCATGGGTTGCCCCAGTTTTTGTTCCATTTTAGGGTCTTCAATCTCATCAGTTTGATTGACGATGTCGATTAAATGGTGTGATTCAGCGACGCCCCAAAATACCTTGTCGATGCCGATGCGTAAATTCCAGGGTGTATTTTTATCGCCATGGCTAGAACGCCATACCATTTCACGGATATCAAAATGAGTGCGATAGTCGTCCCGATCATCCCAGCGGTAAAACGGTTTGAATGAGAACGTATTTCTTTTGCCATCCCATTCATTAAAATAACTGGGTTGGATCGCAATGGACGGTTCGTCCTGATGTGCCAAACCTGTGTCGGCAATTTGTTGTTTTTGGAAGGAGTTGGTGTCGAGTTCATATTGCTGCATCGTTGCTGATTTATTGAGAAAATGACGCATTTCAAAATCAATTTCCGTCGTCCATTCACCAGCTTGGGATGGTAGTGCGAAAGTGGAGAATAAAAGCGTGCTGATGTGAACTGTTTTTTTAATAATCATGGTGTTGTCTTTATTTATTAGTATTACTAAACATTCTGATTAGTTTAATACGTGGAATTTTGTAAGCGTAAAACTGTACATAATGTTCTGTATTTTGTCAACAAAATGACAGATTAAATCTTGGTTAATTGATTTTTATTTTTAATCGCCACAGTGAGGTGATTTCCGCTGATCTGGCTTGATAGAGTGGGTCAGTTGGATCGTTGGCTTTAGGGTGATGTGGTTTAGTGTCGATACGATCTAATACTTGCAATCCTGCTTGGTCTATCCACTCTAGCAATGTTTCACGGCTGCGTAATCCCAGATGTTCTGCAAGGTCGGAAAGGATCAGCCAGGCTTCGCCATCTGCGGTCAGATGTGTATTTAATCCAGTGAGAAAGTTGCGTAACATTTGGCTTTCAAAATCATAAATAGCGTGTTCTATCGGCGTGTTAGGTCGAGCGGGCAACCAGGGTGGATTGCACACGATGAGCGGTGCACGACCTGCTGGGAATAAATCGGCGGAGATAATCTCCACTTGCGTATTTAGTCCCAGTTGGTTGATATTGTCTTGTGCACACTTTATTGCGCGCGGATCTTGTTCCGTGGCGATGATGTGTTCTACGCCACGGCGTGCGAGAACTGCAGCGAGCACGCCAGTACCCGTGCCGATGTCAAAAGCGAGGGTTGTGTTGGATAAAGGGGCGCTTGCTACCAGATGGATATATTCGCCGCGTATCGGTGAGAATACGCCGTAGTGCGGGTAAATACGGCCGTTTATTTCAGGAATTTCTACGCCTTTTTTACGCCATTCATATGCGCTGATGACACTGAGTAATTCCCGTAATGAGGTCACAAATGCAGGGTGATGTTCACCCAGCACTTGCGTATAGGCGGCTTTAACATCAGGTGCACGGCGTAAGGGGATGCGGTAGTCGGCTTCCAGTTCGATGAGCACCATGCCCAGAACGCGGGCGCGCAATGATTGAGATTGGCGATTCAGGTGGAAAGCTTGCGCAGGCGATTCAGCTTTTTTTGCGGGCTTTTTGCGTGGGCGGTCTATGCGTCGTGCTAACGCTTGTAATAATAATCGGGCATTATTGAAGTCGCCACGGTAAAGCAGACCATTGCCTTCACAAGCAAGGCGGTGGGCAGTGTCGGCATCGAGTGTATCGTCAACAATAACGACGCGTTTAGGCGGTGGTGTGCCATTTTCGGCGTGCCATGGTGCGCTGTGTTCGATGTCGGCTTCTAGCCAGTTTAAGGTATTGGTCATGATGTTTACGAGGCTATGTGGGCAAAGGTCATTTGCGCGCTGGGTTTGTCGATATGAATATGCACTTCGCAGTAATCATGCGTGGTGCTGGGTTCGTCATTGCAATTACAGCCTGCGGTAATTTCGTCGAAGAAAATGCCAATATGGGCTGTTAATTTGTCTGTTTGGTCGCTTATGCTGATGACGCGTAGCTGTTGCGGATAAAGTTGACCGCCTTGTGTGCCAGCGTGACTATGCTGAAGGATGTTGGGGAGGTATGCCGATAGCACGTCGGGTAACGTGCTAACGGCAGGTATGCAAGTGAGTTTGATTACGCCATCCAAGTCTGTAAACGGCTCAAAGCAGATTTGAGATTGTCCATAGACGTAGCGAAAGACAAGCGGATATAGCCTTCGCTACCAAATGCCGATCCAGGTACAACCGCTACACCGGCTTTTTCCAGCAGATATTCGCTCAGCGCAATATCTGTGGTCGCGCTGATTTTACCTGCGGCGTGGAGACGAGCGATGGCTTTGCTGGCGTCGGGGAAAGCGTAAAAAGCGCCGCCTGCGTAGATGCATTCCATGCCGTCTATTTTATTCAACTCCGCCACTACAAATTGATGACGCTCACGGAACGCCGCTATCATCGGCACGATGCAGTTCTGGTCGCCATTCAATGCCGCTTCCGCCGCAACTTGCGAGATGGAAGTTGGATTGGAGGTGGATTGAGATTGCACATTTTCCATCGCGGTAATAAGCTTTTCTGGGCCAGCACAGTAACCTATGCGCCAGCCTGTCATGGCGTAAGCCTTGGATACGCCATTGAGCACCATGGTACGGTCATACAAATCAGGGCAGGCATTCAGAATGTTATCGAATTTGCTGTCTTGCAGGCGTATATGCTCGTACATATCATCGGTAGCGATGATGATGTTAGGGTAATCACGCAGTACCGCGCCTAATGCAGTGAGTTCTTCCAGGCTGTAAACCGCGCCGCTGGGATTGCTCGGGCTGTTTATGACGACTAATTTGGTGCGCGGGGTAATCGCCGCCAGTAATTGCGCGGGCGTGATTTTGAAGCCTTGGGAAATACCGGCTTCGATAATAACTGGCACACCGCCCGCCAAAATAACGATATCAGGATATGAAACCCAGTAAGGCGCAGGGATAATCACTTCGTCGCCTGGGTTAATCAGGGCTTGCGCGAGGTTGAAAAAGCTTTGTTTGCCGCCGCACGACACTAATACCTGTTTAGCAGTGTAATCTAAACCGTTATCGCGTTTGAATTTGGCGATGACTGCCTGTTTTAATGAGGGTGTACCGCCGACGGCGGTGTATTTGGTGAAGCCATTGTTAATCGCTGTAATTGCGGCATCTTTAATGTGTTGCGGCGTATCAAAATCAGGCTCGCCTGCACCTAGACCGATAATGTCGTTGCCCTCTGCTTTTAATTTAGCTGCGCGTGCGGTGACGGCAAGGGTGGGGGAGGGTTTGATGGCCTGAACGCGATTTGAGAGTTCCAACTTAAACATCCTTGAATGAGGCTAAGGCGATAACGCCAGCGTGGTAAGATTAACAGATTAAAAACAGTGAGATTTTACCCGTGATTGCTACATTTCCCAATAGTCCATTTCGATTGCATCAGCCTTTTTTACCTGATGGCGATCAACCGCAGGCAATTGCCAAGCTGGTGGAGGGGATAAATGATGGTTTAGCGTTCCAGACTTTACTGGGTGTTACGGGCTCAGGCAAGACTTATACCATGGCGCATGTGATTGCGCAGTTGGGTCGCCCTGCCATGATCATGGCGCCAAATAAAACCTTGGCGGCGCAACTTTATGCTGAAATGCGCGAGTTTTTTCCTGAAAATTCAGTTGAATATTTTGTTTCCTACTACGATTATTATCAGCCTGAAGCCTATGTGACTGCGCGGGATTTGTTCATCGAGAAAGACTCCAGTATTAACGAACACATCGAGCAGATGCGTTTGTCAGCCACCAAAGCCTTGTTGGAGCGCAAAGACAGCATCATCGTGGCGACAGTTTCTGCGATTTACGGTATTGGTGACCCGAGTGATTACCATCAGATGATCTTGCATTTGCATCAGGGCGAGAAATTGTCGCAGCGTGAGGCGATACAGCGACTGATAGCCATGCAATACGACAGGAACGAATTTGAATTCAAGCGCGGCGTGTTTCGCGTGCGCGGTGATGTGCTGGATATTTTCCCTGCTGAGAATGCGGAACACGCGGTTCGGGTCAGCTTGTTTGATGATGAGGTCGAAAGCATACGATTGTTTGACCCACTGACGGGACATTTACTGCAAAAACTACCCCGCTGTACGATATATCCATCCAGTCATTATGTCACTCCGCGCAGCACGACGTTACGGGCGATAGAAGCGATTAAAATCGAATTGCGCGAGCGGCTGGAAGAATACTACCGTGACAACAAGCTGGTTGAAGCGCAAAGACTGGAACAGCGTACGCGCTTCGATCTGGAAATGATGAACGAAATGGGTTTCTGTAAGGGTATTGAAAACTACTCTCGGCATTTGTCAGGTCGTAAGCCTGGCGAGCCGCCACCGACTTTAATCGATTATTTGCCTGCGCATGCGTTGATGATAATTGACGAATCGCACGTCACCATTCCCCAAATTGGCGGGATGTATAAGGGTGACAGAGCGCGCAAGGAAAATTTGGTGAACTATGGTTTTCGTTTGCCATCGGCGATGGATAATCGCCCGCTGCGGTTCGACGAGTTTGAACGCATTATGCGCCAAACTGTGTTCGTTTCTGCCACGCCTGCCGAATATGAGCGGGAGCATCAGGGGCAAGTGGTCGAGCAGGTTGTGCGTCCGACTGGACTGGTGGATCCTGAAATCGAAGTGCGTCCTGTGGCGACGCAAGTTGACGATGTGCTGTCAGAGATTACCAAGCGTACGGCCATCAATGAGCGTGTGCTGGTGACGACGCTGACTAAACGTATGTCCGAGGATTTGACTGATTATTTGTCGGAGCATGGCGTGAAGGTGCGCTACCTGCATTCGGATGTAGATACGGTGGAGCGCGTCGAAATTATTCGCGATTTACGGCTAGGTGTGTTTGACGTGCTGGTCGGGATTAACTTGCTGCGTGAGGGTCTGGATATCCCCGAAGTGTCGCTGGTGGCGATTCTGGACGCGGATAAGGAAGGCTTTTTGCGTTCTGAGCGTTCGCTGATACAGACCATAGGACGCGCCGCTAGGCATATTAACGGACGCGCGATTTTGTACGCTGATCGCATTACCAACTCCATGCGCAAGGCAATGGATGAAACCGAGCGTCGCCGTATTAAACAAACGGCATACAACCTCGAACACGGGATTACGCCGCGTGGCGTGGTCAGGGGCATTAAAGATATCATCGAAGGCGCATACGATATGGAAAGTGCCCAGGCGAACCACAAAGTTGCGCAAAAGATGGCGAGCTATCATGCCAAAGATGAAAAAACCCTGACGCGGGAATTGAAGCAGGTGGAGAAAGACATGCTCACTGCTGCGAAAAATCTGGAATTTGAACGTGCGGGGGAATTGCGTGATGAGCTGAAACGTTTGAAGTCGGTACTGTTTGGTACAGCTGGGCACGACGAGATTTAAGCTGTGCGGCTAGTCATTTTAGTTTTTGTTGCAGGTGTTTTGTGCTTACAGCAGCAATCGGCATTGCCAGATCTAACTTGGGCATGGGGTTTGCCGTTACTGCTTTCAGCTTGGGGGTTGCCACGGGTGGGACGTTGGTCATGGTTGCGGCGTGGTTTGTTGTTGGGTTTTTGGCTGAGTCTGGGGTTTTTCTACGCCGCATTTTGGGCGCAACAGCGTTTGGCTGAGCAATTGCCGAAAGTATGGGAAGGCGTGGATGTCAGCGTCGTTGGTGTAGTGGCGAGCTTGCCTGTGGTAGGGGAGCGCGGTCAGCGGTTTGAATTCGATATAGAAAAGGTGCCGACTTCGGGCGCTGTTGTGCCGCCTCATGTTCAATTATCTACTTATACTCGTGATTTTACCGGGCAGGCTTTGCCCGATGCGATTACTGTACACGCGGGTCAACGCTGGCAATTAACGGCGCGGCTACGCCGTCCACATGCGAATCAAAATCCGCATGTGATGGATATGGAAGCGGTGTGGTTCTCGCGTGACATCCGTGCGCTAGGTGCAGTGCGTGAACGTAGCCCGCATTTGCTGCTGAATGAGCAAGTTTGGCAGTTTCCCTATGTCATTGACATTTTGCGAGAGCGTATTGCGATGCGGTTTGATGCTGTGCTGGTGCAACAGCCTTATGTCGGCGTGCTCAAGGCTTTGGCGATAGGCGATCAATCTGCCATTCCCGTGGCGCAGTGGCAGCTGTACCAGCGTACAGGTATTACGCATTTAATCTCGATTTCGGGTTTGCACGTGACTATGCTGGCGGGGGCGATGTTTGCTTTGTTTTACGCGGGCTGGCGGCGCAGTATGTGGTTGACATTGCGGCTGCCTGCACGTCGTGCGGCGGTGCTGGCGGGCGTGGTGACGGCAACTGGGTATGTATTGCTGGCAGGTTGGGGTGTGCCTGCGCAACGGACGTTATATATGTTGTGGGTGGTGGCATTACTGTTGTGGTCGGGGCGGACTTTAGCACCAACGCGGATACTGGCGTGGGCGTTGCTGGTGGTGGTGTTGCTTGACCCTTGGGCGGTGCTGGCAGCGGGATTCTGGTTGTCATTTGGTGCGGTGGGGGTATTGTTGTTTGCCACCGGGGCGCGAGTCGGTGACGCGCAGTTGCATTGGTTACAAGCCTGGTGGCAGTCGCAATGGGCAGTGACGTTGGCGTTAGCACCTGTGCTGTTACTGCTGTTCGGGCAGGTTTCTACCATATCTCCGCTGGCGAATGCACTGGCGATACCGATGGTGAGTTTTCTGGTCACGCCACTGGCGTTACTGGGTAGTCTGCCGCATATGGATTGGGCGTTACATAGCGCGCATGCGTTGATGGCAGCATGCGCATGGTGGTTGCAGCAGCTCGCCGCTTTCCCCTTGTGGACTCAAGCACAGCCAGCACTATGGCAGGTGTTGCTGGCATTGGCGGGTGCATTATGGTTATTGCTGCCGCGTGGCTTTCCTGCGCGTTGGTTGGGGGTGGTGTGGATGTTGCCTGCGTTGCTGGTGAGTCCGTCCCAACCTCAGCATGGTGAGCTGTGGGTTGATGTAATAGATGTAGGGCAGGGCTTATCAGTACTGGTGCGTACGGTACATCATGCATTGTTATTTGATGCCGGGCCACAATATAACAGTACGGCTGATACAGGCAATCGTATTCTTGCACCGTATTTGCGCAGTGAGGGGGTGATGCAACTTGATGAAATGATATTGTCTCATGATGATAATGATCATACCGGCGGAGCGGTGTCACTGTTGCAAAGTATACCTGTTGCCCATATCTACACTTCATTACCGACTACACATGTGATTTTTACGGGTGTCACTGCGCGTTTGAGCCATTGCCAGCCTGGACAGTCCTGGCAATGGGATGGTGTGGCATTTCAGGTGTTGTATCCAGATGCAGCGAGCTATTCTGAGTTGGATCGTAAAGACAATCATCGTAGTTGTGTGCTAAAAATCAGCAGCGCGGGCGGTAGTGTATTATTAACGGCTGATATAGAGACTGAAGATGAACGCTATCTGTTGGCGAATGCGTCGGGTGATTTGGCGGCGACGTTGCTGATTGCGCCGCACCACGGTAGTCGTACATCATCGACAGCAGAGTTCGTCGCCGCAGTTGCGCCCAGGTTGACGGTATTTACAGTGGGGTATCAGAATCGTTTCGGGCATCCGCGTGGCGATGTGATGGCGCGTTATGCGCAAGTTGGCAGCGTGCTGGCGCGTTCGGACAGGGATGGTTTGGTTGCAGTTAAGTTTGCACCTGATCAGGCCATGCAAGTGCAATATTGGCGACAACAGCAACAGCATTATTGGTGGAATGATGGTTACAACAAATAATACATCGCAAGATGAGGATACAGATGCGGCGATTGCACGCTTAGTGCTTGGCATGACAGCGACTGATGCTGAGCTGGTACAGCAGGTTGCATTATGGTCACGTAGTCTGCCTGATACAGCGTTCATTGCTGGATATAGTCGTTGGCAGCATGCATTAGGTACGGCATTGCAAGTGGTCGATTTGCATTTGGATGCATACAGCGTTGCTGCAGCGTTGCTGCTTGAGCTGGTGTTGGATGAGCATACGCCTGTGCCTGTTGAAGTGGTCAAGTTGGCGCAAGGTGTTGCCAAGATGGACAGTGTCGCGCAGTTGATTACTGGACAGGCTGAAGGGCGTAATCAGGTAGAGAATCTGCGTCAAATGCTGCTGGCTATGGTTGAAGATGTGCGTGTGGTGCTGATTAAGCTGGCCGAACGCGCGCATGCGTTGCGACTGGTGACGCCCAGTGAGGATGAAGATGCGCGTTGGCAAGTCGCTCAGGAAGTGCGTGAATTATTTGCGCCGCTGGCGAATCGTTTGGGTGTCTGGCAAATAAAATGGGAAATGGAAGATCTTTCCTATCGAATTTTGGAGCCCGAACATTACAAGCAAATTGCGCGTTTATTGGATGAAAAGCGCCTGGACAGAGAGCGTTATATTGCAGATGTGTTGACCATGCTGCGTCAGGAATTAGCGGCAGTTGGCATTGCGGCTGACGTCACGGGGCGACCTAAACATATTGTAAGCATCATTAATAAAATGAAGCGCAAGCATTTGGCGTTCGAGCAATTATATGACATTCGTGCGGTACGAATTTTAGTTCCTGAGCTGAAGGATTGTTACACCGCGCTGGGCTTGGTACATCATTTGTGGCAGCCTATATCGGGTGAATTTGATGATTATATTGCGCATCCAAAAACGAATAATTACCGCTCTTTGCATACAGGCGTAATAGGCCCTGAAAACAAGGCGCTGGAAGTGCAGATACGGACATTTGATATGCATAACCATGCGGAATTGGGTGTGGCGGCGCATTGGCGTTATAAAGAGGGCGCGACTAAGGCATCGGGGGGTGAGGATAAAATCAGCTGGCTACGGCAGATACTGCAGTGGAAAGATGACTTGGCGGATGGTCAGGCGTTAGCGGATTTATTTAAGAACGAGTTATTCCAGGACCGGATATATGTATTGACGCCGCAGGGGCGGGTAGTGGACTTGCCTGCAGGCGCTAGTCCAGTGGATTTTGCTTATCACTTACATACTGATTTGGGACATCGTTGTCGGGGTGCCAAGGTTGATGGTGTAATCGTGACATTAAATACGCCATTAAAAAATGGGCAGCGTGTTGAGATTTTAACCGCCAAGCAAGGTACGCCCAGCCGAGATTGGCTGAACCCAACTTTGGGATATTTGGTCACACCCCGCGCAAGAGCCAAAGTCAGGCATTGGTTTCGTTATCAATATTTCACTGAAAATATTGCGCAAGGTCGAGAGATTCTGGATCGCGAGTTGCGTCGTTTGGGGTTGATTGATACCAATATTGATAAAATCGCGCAAAAACTGAATGAGCCTAAAGGTGATGAGTTTTTTGCAGCGATAGGCCGTGGCGATGTGAGCGTTAAGCAGTTAAGTGATGCGGTTATTTCACTGCGTACACCTGTGCCCGCAGCTGCTCCAGTTAAGCGTGGTTTGCCAAATGCATCAAAGCACAAGCCTGATGAGGTGTTAATAGAGGGTGTTGGCGGTTTACCGATGACCTTGGCGCGTTGTTGCCAGCCTGCACCACCGGCAGCCATTGTGGGATATATGACTCAAGGTCGTGGTGTGACGGTGCATAGGGCGGACTGCAGTAATGTATTGCGAGTCCAGGGTGAGCGCAAAGCGCGGTTGCTGGCAGCGAGCTGGGCGGGTGATGTTGAGCAGTTTAGCTGTGATATTTTAGTAGTCGCTTATGATCGGCATGGTTTGTTGCGTGATATATCCGATATCTTTACCAAAGCGCAGATGGCGGTGACTCGGGTGAATACTGAAACCCAAGGCGAGATGGCGACTATGGCATTTCGTGTATTGGTGAGCCAGCCTCAACAAATTCAACGAGCGTTGGGGAAAATTGCAGCGCTTGCTAATGTAGTCAGCGCGATAGAGAGGGAATAGAAAATGCAGAATAGTCAGGAAATTGAATTTGAGTTACAGGGTGAGTTTGTTGAGTTAAACCAATTGCTCAAATTAGTTGGGGTAGTTGATAGTGGGGGAGCTGGTAAACATCTGGTGTCCGAGGGCGTAGTGCAAGTCGATGGTCAGCAAGAACTGCGTAAAACTTGCAAAATTCGTGCTGGTCAAATTGTTACCTTGGGGGATGTGCATATCAAGGTGGTTAAATCTTGATTGGCCTATGTGCATATATTTGTTTTAAACATGTTCCTGTGCTGTGCAGTAGGCCTTAATTCATCGAAGATCATTAAATATGGAAGTGGTTTGTTTGTTGTTTTAATGCAACGCAATAATTGCTGAAAAATGGATATTGGGCGTTTTAAACAAATAATGAAATTTATTTAAAAATAAATTTCATTATTAATCAGTTATTTAATGTTAAGTCATAAAAATATTTAATTTTTTATGAAAAAAATCCTAAAGTTTTGTAAATTGCTGCCGATAACAGAAATGAGATGAAAATTTTCTTATATTAATTTCATTGTTCAGTAGTTTTCGTCTTACTTTCTGAAGTTTATTTTAAGTTGTTTCCTATAATAAATTCAGAGAATTCAATGTGATATATTTTGACAGGGCCTTTTTTAGGTTTTGTTTAGTTGCGCCTGTAAGACATTTCCCTGCTATTCAAGTCCTCACTTCATTACTTAAAAAACAGCGTAAGCCTGCTTTTCGTTTTGTTCTTATCGTTCCAATATACAGTCACTAACAGGGGAAACAGTAGTTTCCATACGAAGATTAGCGATGTAACAGAGGGGAATTAAAATGAATATAGACGATATGCTGGCTGAAATCCGTGATGCTAATTTGAACTATTTAATGTTGGCACAGCAGTTAATTCGTGCCGATAAGGCCGCTGCAATTTTTCGTTTGGGTATTGATATTCAAATCGCAGATATATTGGAAAGCTTGAGTAATGCGCAAGTACTCAAGCTTGCAAGTAATAATATGATGCTTACTCGTTTTCGCTTTGACGATAGCGCTATTTTGGGTATGCTTACAAATTATACGAAAGATCGTGCTTTAGGACATTCTCATGCAGCGATATTAATGGCTGGTCAATCAGTTGAGGAACTCGTTTAAGCGCGTTGGGGTAGTTACTGCGGAGGTGTTTGTATCATGACTAAAAAAAGTGTCCTTAATGAGGCACAGGACATACATCTAGCAACAGAACTTATTAAACTGGGCGCGCGTTGTCAGTTGCTTGAGTCAGAAACATCGCTATCACGTGAGCGTTTGTTAACACTGTATAAAGAAGTTAAAGGGGTATCTCCACCCAAGGGCATGTTGCCATTCTCTACGGATTGGTTTTTGACATGGCAACCCAATATTCACTCGTCTATATTTCTAAATATCTATCGTTATTTAGTTCAGCACGCTGAGATGGATGGTGTTCGCGCCATTATGAAAGCGTATCAGTTGTACCTTGAGCAGATTGAAGTGAAGCCTGATGAGGAAGCCGTATTGTCCTTGATGCGGGCTTGGACATTGGTTCGGTTTATTGATAATAAAATGCTTGCGTCTACAGCGTGCTCACAATGTGGCGGAAATTTTGTGATTGATAAGTATGATTTGAATCAGCATTACGTGTGTGGATTATGCCATTTGCCGTCGCGTGCAGGAAAAACCAATAAGAAGGCTCATGTGGCTGATATAGTTTCCCAATAAATAAACACATTGACCAACTCACCTGCCTTGCGCTCATTATTGCGCTTGCCAGCAGTTAAAGCACTGATCGTTCAGATAGTTACTGCTGGTTTAATCGTCCTGGTATTCCAGTTTTGGAGTCGCTGGTTTCAAATCCCATTTTTATCTATTGGCTGGATTGCTTTGTCACAAGCGTTCATTGCTGCGCTATTGTCGAAAAAAATAGGTCTGGCTACTTGGTGGTGGGGAATTCAGTTTGCGATGCCATTTGCATTGCTTGCTGCGTTGAGTTGGCAGCTGCCTGCCGGCATTTATCTGGGGGCTTTTTTATTCTTTGTGGTGTTTTATGGGCATACTTTTCGTACTCAAGTGCCCTATTATCCATCGAGTAAGTCTACGTGGCGCGGTGTGGAAAGTGTGTTGCCCAAGGAGCGCCCTTTGTATATTATTGATGTGGGCAGTGGTTTGGGTGGTTTGGTGCTGTATCTGGCTCAACGATATCCTGCTCATCAGGTTGTAGGGGTGGAGTTGTCCTGGCTACCTTGGTTGTTTAGTTGGTTGCGTGGTCGTCTAGCTAACAGTAGCGCTCAATTCCTGCATGTTGATTACATGGGGCTGGATTTCACCCAGTTTGATGTGGTGTTTGCCTATTTGTCGCCTGTGGCGATGCCGTCCTTGTGGCATAAGGCGCGAGCTGAAATGCGGCCAGGTACTATTTTATTGAGTAATGAGTTTGTGGTGCCAGAGCACCCTGCAGATTTAATAATTCAAACAGAACAGATGCGCACGCCACTTTATGCGTGGTATATTTGACGACATTTTAATGTGTGCGTTTATTCATAGGATTGAAGTTGGGCGTTATTTCGTTTAGTTCGCCTTAATAATAATGAAGTTGGATGGTTTTCCCAAAGTGGGAGGGAGCAACAAATGTTAGTGATCGTTGGCTATGTGGTTGTTCTCGGTTCGGTTTTTGGTGGTTTTGCTTTGGCTGGTGGTCATTTAGCGGCATTGTTTCAGCCATTGGAGTTGCTGATGATTGGCGGTGGTGCAGGAGGAGCTTTCTTTGTCGGTAACAATGCCAAAGCGGTCAAAGCAACGTTAAAATCCTTGCCTGAAATTTTTAAAGGTTCTCGTTATAACAAAGCGCTATACATGGATTTACTCGCGTTATTGTTTGAGATATTGAGTAAGGTGCGAAAAGAGGGTTTGATGTCGATAGAGGGTGATATTGAAACTCCCGATGCCAGCCCGTTGTTCAGTAAATATCCTTCCATTGTTAATGACCACCATCTTATGGAGTTTATGACTGACTATCTGCGTTTAATGGTTTCAGGAAATATGGACGCATTGCAGATAGAAAACTTGATGGACAACGAATTGGAAACTCACCATCATGAAGGTTCCGTGGGTGCGCACTGCATCGCTAAACTAGGTGATGGTTTGCCCGCTTTTGGTATCGTTGCGGCGGTAATGGGGGTTGTTCACACCATGGAATCAGTAGGTGCGCCGCCCGCAGAACTGGGTATGTTGATTGCACATGCGCTGGTTGGGACGTTCTTGGGTATTTTGTTGGCTTATGGATTCGTTGGTCCACTTTCGGGTTTGCTTGAGCAGAAATTGGATGAATCAAGCAAGACCTTTCAATGTGCAAAAATTACGCTGTTAGCGAGTTTGAATGGTTATGCACCTGCATTGGCCGTCGAATTTGGACGCAAAGTGCTGTATTCAACAGAGCGCCCGACGTTCCTTGAACTCGAAGAGCATGTTAAACAAGCTAAGTCTAAATAAGCGGGGTTAATATGGCTGAAGTACGCCCCATCATTATAAAGCGAATCAAAAAAGTTGCTGGTGGTCATCACGGAGGTGCATGGAAAATCGCGTATGCTGACTTCGTGACAGCAATGATGGCTTTTTTCCTGTTGATGTGGTTGTTAGGATCAACAGCAAAAGGTGACTTGAAAGGAATTTCAGATTATTTTTCTACTCCGTTAAAAGTTGCGATGGCGGGTGGTTCAGGTAGTGGAGACAGTTCGAGTGTTATTCAGGGTGGTGGTAAAGACTTGACGCGCAAAGAGGGTCAAGTAAACAAAGCTACAGATCCAGTTCAGAAAAAAACTTATGACCTAAAAGCGGCGCAGGCAGATTTGGCCAAGTTAGAGGCCGTGCGTTTAAAAGCGCTGAAATCGCGGATTGAAGCTTCAATTGATGCAAATCCTATGCTTAAGCAATTTAAGAAGCAATTGTTGCTGGATATTACGTCTGAGGGTTTACGTATTCAAATTGTGGATGAAAAAAATCGTCCCATGTTCGCATCAGCCAAAGCCGAGCTGCAGCCTTATACAAAAGAGATATTGCATGAAATCGGCAAAACTTTAAATGAAGTGCCAAATAAAATTACGCTGTCAGGTCATACCGATGCCACGCCTTATGCAAACGGTGGCACGTCTTATAGTAACTGGGAGTTGTCGACGGATAGAGCCAACGCTTCGCGTCGCGAATTAATTGCTGGTGGGATGGATGACAGCAAAATGTTACGTGTAGTGGGTTTAGGTTCGGCTATTCCCTTTGATAAACAAGATCCTATGAACCCGATTAATCGGCGTATCAGTATTATTGTAATGAATAAAAAAACGGAAGATGCTGTTATTAAAGATGGTAGCGTGCTAAATGCCAAGGATGGCGCAGAAGTCAAATCCGGGCTGGATAATGCCCAGCCAGCGTCGGCTCATTAACTTCTTCAGATGGTGAGAGCAATTCACTAGTACATACCGCTTATTGTTCGGATTTTGTGTTGGGCACATACTATCGGGATAATTTAATGAGCGACGGGAGATAAACGATGTTATTTGAAAGTTTTGGTCAGGCGCAATCTGTTTTGTTGTGGGTAACTTTTGGCTTGGCAGTAGTGTTAGGTTTGGTGGCGAATAAAACCAATTTTTGTACCATGGGTGCAGTGTCTGATTGGGTTAACATGGGTGATCTAGGACGGATGCGTGCATGGTTATTGGCCATTGCCGTTGCCATGTTAGGCGTGTCAGTTTTAGAGTATTTAGGTCTGGCGAATTTAGATGCCTCGTTCCCGCCATATCGTGGCGCACAGTTAATTTGGGCGGAGAATATTTTTGGTGGTCTGTTGTTTGGTATCGGTATGACTTACGCTTCTGGTTGCGGTAACAAGACCTTGATTCGTATCGGTGGCGGCAATATTAAATCGATAGTCGTATTGCTGATTATCGCTGTGATTGCCTATTACATGGTGAATCCTTTCCCTGGGACTGATAAAACGCTATTTACCGTTTTGTTTAATGGTTGGTTGCGTCCATTGGCAATCAATGTGGGCACGCATCAAGATTTGGCTTCGTTCCTGGTGAATGATGCGAGCGTGAAACAAGCCCGTTTGGTGTTGGGTGTGTTGATTGCATTATTAATCGCTGTGTTTGTGTTCAAGTCCAGAGATTTCCGTGCAAGCAAAGACAACATTATTGGTGGTTTAGTAGTGGGGTTGGTTGTATTAGGTGCTTGGTATATCAGTACTGTGGTGGGTGTGAAAACCCCTGATGGCACGGTGTATACATTGCAGTCATATGTCCAGGAGTGGGATTTTGCTGCAGGTCCGGACGATATCAAACCTGCAGACAGTCGTCCCTTAAGTCCACAATCCTTTACTTTTATCAATCCCATGGGGCAAACATTAGGCTACGCTGTAGGTAAGTTTGATAGTAGTCTGTTAACGTTTGGTGTGATGGCGTTGGCGGGTGTTATTGCTGGCTCGTTGCTATGGTCGCTGCTAAGCCGTAATTTCCGTATTGAGTGGTTTGCGTCTTTTGTGGACTTTCGTAATCATGTGTTTGGTGCGATATTAATGGGTTTTGGTGGTGTGTTGGCGATGGGTTGTACCATAGGTCAAGGTATTACAGGCATGTCTACATTAGCATTGGGTTCATTTTTGGCGTTGATCAGTATTGTATTTGGTAGTGCGATGACTATGCGTATGCAATATTACAAGCTGGTCTATGAAGCCGATGCGAGTTTTATGAAAGCATTATTTAGTAGTCTGGTTGACTTTAAATTGCTACCTGCCTTTATGCGGAAACTCGAAGCCGTTTAAGTTTGGTGTCGAACATCAAGCCCCTTGCATTTTACAATGCAAGGGGCTTTTTATTAGGTGGGAATGTCTAAATGACCGACTTTAACCAATATGGGTACAACCTGATTTGCTAAATGGCTGATGCATGCTCAGATGTGGGCTACGTAGCCATGTGCCTAATGGATAGTCACCGTGTTCATCTTGAAACGTGCCTTCCAACACCAGGATTTCTTCACCACCATAGTGTCGATGAGCCTGGAAATAAGTGCCAGGTTGCCAGCGTACCAATGCGGTATGTTCTCCTTGGAATTCGCTCAATGGCATGACGCTTAACCCATCAGTTAGACCTGGCAACCACGGTGTAGTGTTAGTGTTAATCACGATGCGTTGTGTATCATTGGGTTGCATATAGCGCAATTTGACGAAGATCGTACAGCCTGTTTCACTTGATGGACTGTGGGTAGAGCCAGGTGGGTTCCTGATGTATGTGCCAGCAGGATAAACACCGTGCTCATCTCTTAAAGTACCTTCAAGTACGAATATTTCCTCGCCTAAGTCATGCGTATGCGAACTGAACTGCGTTCCAGCCTGGTAACGTACAATCGAGGTGGCACGAGCTTGCTCTGCGCCGTTGCGCTCCAGTAAGCGGCGTTCTATACCTGCAATCGGTGAGGATACCCATGATAGGGTATCAGGATGAATACTAACTGCTAGATTGTGGTCGGCGTTGACTAACATTTCATCAGGGCTTGGTGTTTTTGATGGCGATGGATGCATTGCCAACCAGCCAATGTAAAATTCCTATTACTAATAAGGCCGTCAGTATCAAGCCATAATGGTATGGGTCAAAACTTTCCGGCGCATTAGTTTCTACAGTTGCAATTTGGACTGGTTCGACTAACATTTGTCGAAGCAGAGTAATAATAACAACTTCAATAAACACTCTGACGTGCAGTACACCATTTTGCAAAAAGCTAATTTCAGCTGATATAAGGCTGGAGAGGGTCCAAACCAGAAATAGCGTACCCAGGGATTGTAAAAACCCCTTGATGAGGTGCCCATGAACGATTGCGTGTACAACGTCCACACTGAATTGCCATATTACCATCATGCTGGCTATGACCAAGGCCACTGCTAATGCCATGTGTAATAACGTGTTGAAGCGAGTTAGTATTTTTGTGAGGTGTGATTCAAACATTTGTACTTTAATTCTGATTAATACAACATAAAATGCCATGTAGCTCCATCATAGCAAATATTAAAGCGATATTAGATTTGTAGTGTTATTTATTCGAGTAACAGTAAGTTATTGTGCTAAATGCTAAATAGATTGCCTGAAATAGGGCAGTCGTTTGTTGTATTTATGCCAGACCGCTACTGCCTGGTGCTTTTGAAAGGTTAATTGTGGACAATCAAGCCGCGGCTGCCTGAACCGGAATGTGATGGCGTGTATCTTTAATACGGTTATGTTGATCGACATAGACTAACTGCGGTGCAAACTTTTCCAGTTCAATTTCAGTGTAGTTAGCATATGTGGCGATGATTAAAATATCACCAGGATTTGCTTTGTGCGCAGCTGCGCCATTGACAGAAATAGTGCCGGAATCACGTTCAGCACGGATAGCGTAGGTGGTGAAGCGCTCGCCATTGCTGACATTGTAAATATCAATTTGCTGATACTCGCGGATGTCAGCCGCCTCAAGCAACGTATCATCTATTGCGCATGAACCTTCGTAATGCAGCTCGGATTGCGTGACGGTGACACGATGCAGCTTGGATTTCAACATGATTCTTTGCATCTAAATTCGACCTTAATTATGGAGCATATCAGCCGCACATTATAAATCGAAACGACTAAGTGTGCATGATGAAGCTATTCGTCGTCTAGGTCTTCATCATCGGGGGCAGCGGCTAATTCTGGATGCGCTTGCTCGACAATGCTGCGTAGTAGCTTGAACAAAGCACGGCTACTTTTCGGTGCTTGTTGCAAGCTCGCTTCTTTGCGAGCATTGCGTATCAGTGTGCGCAGTTGTTGCACGTCGGCATTGGGATAGTCTGCGATAAACAGGGTAATTGCCGTATCGTCCTCGATTAATCGCGTGCGCCAATTTTCCATCTGGTGGAAAACCACGTTGCCATCACTCTTGTTATTACGCCATTGTTCCAGCTGATCGGCAATCGGCTGGGCATCAATGATGCGCATTAGACGACCGATGTACTGTTTTTGTCGGCTCAATGCGCCATGTGCGGTGATACGCTTAGCAGCATCAATTGCATCACGCAGAGTCTCCGGCAAATCAAGTTTGTTGAGTTTGCTTTTAGGCAGTGCGATAAGCTCTTCGCCCAGTTTTTGTAATGCCGTCATTTGCCGCTTGATTTCGCTTTTGCTTATGACGGGGATTTCGTCTTCAATTTCTTCCATGGTACTCAGATATGCTGTAAATGTTGTTATGATAACGGTTTTCGCTTTACTTAGTCTGGAGTTTTCGTGTCTGATCAATTTAGCCATACTAAAAACGAGTTGCAATCCCTCGTGCAAGAGATGTTGGATTATGCTAAACAGCAGGGCGCAAGTGCTTGCGCTGCCGAGGCTTCAGAGGGGATGGGGCAATCTGTCACGGTGCGTAAAGGCGAAGTTGAAACCATAGAATATAATCGTGACAAGGGTATAGGTGTAACAGTTTATATCGGGCAGCGACGTGGTAATGCGTCGACCTCCGATTTTAGTCGCACAGCATTGCGCGATACTGTTGATAAGGCACTGACTATTGCACGTTACACAGCTGAAGACAGTTTCGCTGGTTTACCCGATGCTGATCGTTTGGCGACTAACCTGCCTGAATTGGATTTATATCACCCTTGGACGCAATCTATTGATGAAGCGATTGCGATGGCAGCTGAATGTGAGGCCGCAGCTTTGGCCGCAGATGCGCGCGTAAGCAATTCTGAAGGCGGTAGTGTCAACACGCAAAACTCCTTATTTGTATATGGCAACAGCCTGGGTTTTTTGGCTGGATATCCAACCTCCAGGCATGGCATTAGCTGTGCGGTGATTGCTGAATCTGAACAAGGTATGCAGCGCGATTACTGGTACACCTCGGCACGGCGGGCGGCTGATTTAATGTCGGCTGCCGAAGTCGGTCGGCGTGCAGGTGAGCGCACAGTGCGCCGTCTGGATGGACGCAAAGTTAAAACTTGCCAGGTTCCAGTGTTGTTTGAAGCGCCTATCGCTGCAGGCTTGATTGGTAGTTTTGTGTCCGCGACCAGTGGCACTAGCTTGTATCGTAAATCCTCTTTTTTGATGGATAGCCTGGGGCAAACCTTGTTTCCAGAGTGGCTGCAAATCACCGAGCGTCCACATTTATTGCGCGGCTTGGCAAGCAGCCCCTTTGATAATGAAGGTGTAGCGACGGTGGATAGAGAAGTGATCAAGGATGGCGTGTTGCAGGGTTATTTCTTGAGTAGTTACAGTGCTCGCAAATTAGATATGCAAACTACGGGCAATGCGGGTGGAAGCCATAATCTGCTGGTGAATAATACGGGTGAAGATTTCGCCGGTCTGTTGAGGAAAATGGGTACAGGCTTGTTGGTCACTGAATTGCTGGGGCACGGCACGAATATGGTTACAGGTGATTATTCGCGTGGTGCAGCGGGTTTTTGGGTGGAAAATGGCGTGATTCAATATCCAGTGGAAGAAATTACCATCGCAGGTAATCTCAAGCAAATGTATCAGGATATCGTTGCCATCGGCACTGATACTGAAATACGTGGCTCCAAGCAGACGGGTTCTATACTGATTGCACAGATGACTGTAGCTGGAGAGTAATGGTGACGGTTTTATTAAGATTTGCGCATGCAGTCGACTCATTGAATGACTGGGTAGGGCGCAGTGTGAAATGGTTAATATTGCTGGTAACGCTTATTTCTGCGGGTAATGCGTTATGGCGTTATGCTTTTGGCGAAAGCTCCAACGCTGGTCTGGAAATCCAGTGGTACTTGTTTGGCGCTGTGTTTTTGTTGGCGGCAGGTGATACGCTGAAACACAACGGCCATGTGCGGATAGATTTTATCTATGGCAGAATGTCAAAACGTGGACAGATATTAATCGATATCTTCGGTACCCTGCTATTTTTGTTACCTTTTTCTGCATTGATAATCTGGTTTTCCTGGCCCATGTTCATGCTGGCCTGGCAGTCAGGTGAGATGTCACCTGATGCAGGCGGCTTGCTGCGTTGGCCGGTGAAATTATTGATACCTGTCGGATTTGGCTTGCTTGCTTTGCAAGGGGTGGCCGAGTTGATTAAACATGCCGCGGCGCTATGTGAGGAACCATCGGCATGAGCATGGAGTGGATGGCGCCCGCCATGTTTGCGGGTTTGGTTCTGGTGTTGTTGTTAGGTTACCCCGTCGCATTTTCGTTGGCAGCCAATGGTCTGATTTTCGGTATCATCGGATTAAAGCTTGGCTTTTTAGACATGAGTCTGATGCAGGCCTTGCCTGAGCGGGTGCTGGGTATCATGGCTAATCAAACTTTATTGGCGATACCGTTTTTTACCTTTATGGGTTTAATTCTTGAGCGTAGCGGGATGGCCGAGGATTTGCTGGAAAGTGTGGGGCAGCTGTTCGGTGCAATACGTGGTGGCTTGGCTTACGCGGTGATTTTTGTGGGTGCCTTGTTGGCGGCAACCACGGGTGTAGTCGCAGCTTCTGTGATTGCGATGGGGTTGATTTCCTTGCCCATCATGATGCGTTATGGTTATGACGCGCGTTTGGCAACAGGGGTGATTGCGGCTTCAGGCACGCTGGCGCAGATCATTCCGCCTAGCCTGGTGCTGATCGTACTGGCGGATCAACTGGGCGTTTCTGTGGGTGCGCTGTATCAAGGGGCGCTAGTGCCGAGCCTAGTGCTAACAGGTTTGTACGTGTTGTTTGTATGGCTGGTGACCATGTTCAAGCCTGCAGCTGCGCCGGCGTTGCCGTTATCGGCCAGGCCGTTACGTGGTAAAGCATTGTGGGGCAGTGCGCTACGCGCTATCGTGCCACCGTTGTTACTTATTTTTCTGGTGCTGGGAACAATATTCCTTGGCTGGGCGACGCCGACCGAGGGCGGTGCGATGGGGGCTACAGGTGCGCTACTGCTGGCATGGGCACGCAGACGCTTGCCATTGGAGTTGCTCAAACAAGCTTTGAATACCACGACACGCTTATCCAGCTTTGTCATGTTCATCCTTATAGGCTCGACGGTATTCAGTCTGGTATTTCGCGGCGTGAACGGTGATTTATGGGTCGAGCATTTGCTGACAGGCTTACCTGGTGGCGCATTGGGATTCCTGATCGTGGTCAATTTGCTGGTGTTTGTGCTGGCATTTTTCCTTGATTTCTTTGAAATTGCTTTTATTATTATTCCGCTATTAGCGCCCGTGGCACAAAAGCTGGGTATCGATTTGATATGGTTTGGTGTGTTGATAGGAATTAACATGCAAACCTCGTTCATGCACCCACCTTTTGGTTTTGCATTGTTCTACTTACGCAGTGTCGCGCCCAAGGAAATCAAAACTACAGATATTTATCGTGGTGCGATACCATTTGTATTGATACAGCTGGTGATGGTTGCGCTGGTGATCGCTTTCCCTGATATCGCTAGCAGTGCTAAACCACAAACGCTGTCCAGCGGCGTGATAGAAGTGCCGATGGAGCAGGATGGTTATGGGGATTATTATTTACCTAAAGAGTGGCGTTGACAGGTTTACGCGCCACCCAAGTAATCATTTTGTCGCCAGGCTTCAAATACAACAACGGCAACAGTGTTAGATAAATTGAGGCTGCGGTTGTTAGGCATCATCGGCAGGCGTACACGCTGTTCAGTGCTAAGGCTGTCCAGAATTTCAGCGGGTAGTCCTCGTGTTTCTGGACCGAAAACGAAGACGTCTTCAGCTTGAAATTGGCATTTTGCAATCGGTGTCGAGCCTTTGGTGGTTAATGCGAAAATGCGGCGATTGCCCAAGGCGGCTAAACAGTTAGCCCAGTTAGCGTGAACATGCAAGTTGGCGTATTCGTGGTAATCTAGCCCGGCGCGGCGTAAATGTTTGTCTTCGAGCTTGAATCCCAGTGGCTCGACCAGATGTAGAGTACAGCCAGTATTTGCAGCAAGGCGAATGACATTGCCAGTATTCGGTGGTATTTCCGGTTCAAAGAGTACGATGTGAAACATAATAGTATTGATTTAGTATGACGCGAAAGCGTTATTATGACAGGTTAAATAAAATAAGAGGTAACGCATGGTTCCCCATTTAACGACTGCTTTAACAGGTCCGTTGCTCGATTTAGAGCGGCATATTTTAGGTAATACGGCCAAAATTGAACGTTGGTTTCGCAGCCAGTGGCATGCACATGAAGCGCCGTTTTATACATCGGTTGACTTGCGCAATAGTGGATTTAAGCTGGCGCCGGTTGATACTAACCTATTCCCGGGTGGGTTTAATAATCTTAATCCTGATTTCATTCCGCTTGCAGTGCAAGCCGCAATGAGCGCCGTGGAAAAGATATGTCCTGATGCGCAACAATTGTTGTTAATTCCTGAAAATCACACGCGCAATGTGTTTTATCTGCAAAACGTCGCGCGACTGGCCAGTATTTTGCGGCAAACGGGTTTGGAGGTACGCATAGGCAGCCTGATGCCGGATTTAACTGAGCCGCTCACGTTAGATATCGGTGATGATGAGCAGCTGACTTTAGAGCCTGTGGTACGCCGAGGAAATCGTGTCGGTTTGGTAGACTATGACCCGTGTGCAGTGCTGTTGAACAATGACTTGTCAGCAGGTGTTCCAACGATTTTGCAGGGGATCGAACAGAAAATATTGCCACCATTGCATGCAGGGTGGCATGTGCGCCGTAAATCGCAGCACTTTACCGCCTATGAGCGTGTGGCGCATGAGTTTGCACAGTTAATTGATATCGACCCCTGGTTGATAAATCCGTATTTTGCAACTTGTGGCGAAATTGATTTTCACGCGCGGCAGGGTGAAGAATGTTTGGAAAAGCACGTGGAATTCATGCTTGAACAAATTGGCGAAAAATATCAGCAATATGGTATTGAGGCGGATCCGTTTGTTATCGTCAAGGCTGATGCGGGAACATATGGTATGGGTATTATGACGGTGAAAAGTCCAGCTGATGTACGTGATCTGAATCGCAAGCAGCGTAATAAAATGGCTGTGGGCAAGGAAGGTTTGCAAGTATCGGAAGTCATCATACAAGAGGGCGTTTATACTTTTGAGAGCATCAATGATGCCATCGCCGAACCGGTAGTGTATATGATGGATCATTTTGTCATCGGCGGGTTTTACCGTGTGCATACGGGACGTGGTGTGGATGAGAACTTGAACGCACCTGGCATGCATTTTGTGCCCTTGGCATTTGAAACGCCGTGCTGCACGCCCAATCAAATGGCGAATCCTGATGCGATACCGAATCGATTTTATACTTACGGCGTAGTGGCAAGATTGGCGATGCTGGCGGCAGCAATAGAGTTGGAACAATGAAATTTTTATTTATTATCGACTCCATCAGCACGCTCAAGGCTTATAAAGACAGCACCGTCGCTATGTTGCACGAAGCAGGACGGCGTGGACACGAGCTGGCGGTGGTGCGTCCGGTGGATATACTGCTGCGTGATGGGGTGGTGCAGGCGGATGTGAAAGCCGTGCAAGTCAGTGATGATGACGATGCCTGGTATGCCCTAGGCGCAAAGACACGGCTGTGTTTGCGTGATGTGGATGCTATCATCATGCGCAAAGACCCACCATTTGATACGGAATATTTATACACTACTCATTTGCTTAGTCTAGCCGAGCAGCAGGGTGCGCGAGTGCTGAATAAACCTGACATGCTACGTGAATTTAACGAAAAATTAGCCATTGCTAAATTTCCTCAATTCACCGTACCAACCTTGGTGAGCCGTCGCATGGACGAGATTAAATCGTTTATCGCCGAACATGGAGATGTGATACTAAAACCGTTAGACGGGATGGGGGGTAGCAGTATATTCCGCGTGCGCACGGACGAGGTGAATTTGAATGTCATCCTCGAGGTCATGACTCAGCTAGGTACACGTACCATCATGGCGCAACGTTATATTCCCGCGATTAGTGCGGGAGATAAGCGGATTTTACTGATAGATGGTGTGCCCGTTCCTTATGCGCTGGCGCGGATTCCAGCAGCAGGTGAAACGCGGGGTAATTTGGCAGCAGGTGGGCGCGGCGTGGCACAGCCATTGACGAAACGGGATAGTGAAATTGCCAATACCTTAGGTCCAGTGTTGCGAGATCTGGGCCTGTTTCTGGTGGGGTTGGATGTCATCGGTGACTATCTGACTGAAATCAACGTCACTAGCCCGACTGGGTTTGTTGAAATCAGTCAGCAGACTGATAGTGATGTGGCAAGCATATTTGTTGATGCGCTGGAGTGTCGATGCGCTGGTTGACATTGCTGTGGTTGTTCACCTTGGCCGGTTGTAGTCAGCCACAAACTTATAGCCAGGAAAGCTATGTGTTTGGGACGCGTGTTGAAATCACGATATATGATGCGCCACAGGCGTTGGCAGAGCGGGTCACCACGCAGGTGTTGCGTGATTTTGACCAGATGCACCACACTTTACACGCCTGGGAGCCAGGTGCATTGTCGCGCATGAATGGCATTTTTGCACTTGCACCTGCGCAAGCTGCCATTGCCCCTGGCATGATACCCATTATTCAGGATGCCACTCGGTATTCGACACAGTCTGGCGGCTTGTTTAATCCTGCAATTGGAAATTTGATCAGGCTCTGGGGTTTTCAATCGGATCATTTTGAAGCAAAGCTGCCTGATCCTGCACTTATTAAGCAGTTGGTCGCAGCCAACCCGAAAATGCAGGATATCGTTGTTGATGGCATTATGTTTCACAGTAATAATCCTGCTGTGCGCCTGGATTTGGGCGGCTATGCTAAAGGTTATGCGCTGGATATGGCGGCGGCGTATTTGCGTTCGCAAGGGATTAAAAATGCATTGATAAATATTGGTGGTAACATTATTGCCATAGGACAGCATGGCGATAGACCCTGGCGGGTGGGCATACAAAACCCACGCAAACCTGCGCCGATTGCATTGCTGGATTTGCGTGATGGTGAAGCGGTAGGAACTTCGGGCGATTACCAGCGTTATTTTGAGCTGAATGGACAACGTTATTGCCACATTATTGACCCCCGTACAGGTTGGCCTGCGCAAGGGGTACAAGCAGTCACCGTACTGATATCGCCAGGGTCGCATGCAGGGACATTATCTGATGTGGCAAGTAAACCAATATTTATTGCAGGTGTGGCAGGTTGGCAAGTGGCCGCGCAAAAGATGGGTGTGGATAAAGTCATGCTGATTGACGCCAACGGAAAAGTGCATATGACGGCAGCGATGCAGCAGCGGTTGAATTTCAAGGTTAATTAGGGAGTAGCAATGATAGGCATACTCATCGTGGCTCACGGTACCTTAGGCGAAAGCTTGATACAGTGTGCAACGCATGTTTTGGGCAGACGCCCGGAGCAAGTGGTGGCTTTGGATGTAACAGCGCAAACGCAATTGTGCATGCTGGATGATGCGCGGCAATTATTACAGGATTTGGATCAGGGTGAGGGTGTGTTGCTGCTGTCGGATATTTATGGCGCAACGCCCTGTAATACCATGTGTCGTATATTGGAGCCTGGCCGTGTGGAGGGGATTGCGGGCGTGAATCTACCCATGCTGATGCGCGCCATTACCTATAGACACCTGCCACTGTCAGAGCTGATTGCTAAAACCGTTACCGGCGGACAAGAAGGAATTTTATATATCACCACGGAGTTTTGCGATGCTGCAACAGGACATTGAGATTATTAACAAATTAGGTTTGCACGCACGCGCCTCGGCTAAACTGACACAAACTGCTAGTCAGTTTCAAAGCGAAATATGGATCACCCGCAATCAGCGTCGCGTCAATGCGAAAAGCATTATGGGGGTAATGATGTTGGCTGCGGCGAAAGGGTCAACGGTCATTCTTGATGCTGAGGGCGTAGATGAACAAACTGCAATGACGGCATTAGTCGCGCTTATCAATGATAAGTTTGGAGAAGGCGAGTGAGCTTTACCCTGCATGGCATAGGCGTATCTCCTGGTATTGCTATTGGCGTTGCCCGGTTGGCATCGCATAGCCGTATTGAGGTGGCACACTATGTTTTACCTACGCAGTATGTAGACAAAGAAATTGCACGTTTTGATGATGCTATCAATACGGTACGGCAAGAAATGCAAACTTTGCGTGGACAGATTCCTGTCAATGCGCCCGCCGAAATGCCTGCATTTCTGGATATGCATTTGATGATTTTGAATGATTCCATGCTCTCGGCTATACCCAAGCAGCTGATACGCAGCCAGCAGTGCAATGCGGAATGGGCGCTGACACAGCAAATGGAACAATTGGTTGCGCAATTTGAGTCTATTGATGATCCCTATTTGCGTGAGCGTAAAACGGATGTGGTGCAAGTTGTTGAGCGCGTATTAAAAGTGTTGCTGGGGCATCGGGATAACCTGCCTTCTAATGAAAGTAATGTGGCTGATTGCATCCTGGTTGCGCATGATTTGTCACCTGCCGATATGATTAATTTCAAGCGTCAGAGTTATGCTGCGTTTATTACTGATGTGGGCGGTACGACCTCGCATGCGGCTATTTTGGCGCGCAGTATGAATATCACTTCGGTGATGGCGCTGCATAATGCCTTGGGGTTGATGCGTGATAATGAAATCATCATTGTCGATGGTGAACATGGTGTTGTCATTGTCGATCCAGATGATGCTGAGCTTGAAGAGTACCAGCTCCGCCAAAGTCAATGGCGCATTGAGCACCAGAAACTAAAACGCATCACCACCAGTCGTGCTGCTACGCTGGATGATGTGGAGATTGAGCTGCATGCCAATATTGAATTGCCGCAAGATGTTGCAGCTGTGAAAATATCCGGTGCGACAGGAATAGGCTTGTTTCGCAGTGAGTTTTTATTCATGAATCGCGTTGGCTTGCCCACCGAAGATGAGCAGTTCGAAGCCTACCGAGAAGTCGCCGCCGCAATGCATGGGCAGCCAGTAACCATCCGTACTTTGGATGTGGGCGCAGATAAGCCATTGGGCGATTTGACTGACCACACGCTTAATCCGGCATTAGGACGGCGGGCGATACGTTTATGCTTGTCTGACCTGGCGCTATTCCACACCCAGCTTCGTGCTATTTTGCGCGCATCGCATTATGGCAAAGTTCAGATTCTCATCCCTATGTTGAGCAATTTAGTCGAACTCCAGCAAACCTATGCCGCAATAGATCGAGCGAAAGCCAGTTTGAGTGCTGACGGTATCCCGTTTGATGACGGTATAGCCGTCGGTGGGATGATAGAAATTCCCGCTGCTGCACTTATGGCAAATGCTTTTGCAGAACGTATGGATTTTCTGTCGATAGGTACGAATGATCTAATTCAATACACTTTAGCAATAGATCGCGCCGATGATGGCGTGAGTTATTTGTATAACCCTTTGCATCCTGCGGTGTTGCAGCTGATATCGATGACATTGCGCGCGGGCGAGAAAGCAGGTAAGCCTGTGTCGGTGTGTGGTGAAATGGCAGGTGACCCCAAACTCACACGGTTGCTAATTGGCTTGGGCTTGCGCAAATTCTCCATGCAGGCGGCGAGTTTGCTGAGCGTAAAACAGCAAATACTGACTACACACAGCAGTGAATCTTATCTTCTTATTCAGAAAATCCTCAAGACCACCGATGCAGAAAAAATCGATGCACTGATGGCGCGATTGAATCGATAGCTTTTACTGGACATGGATAGGTATTTTAATGCCGTCACTATGCTGAGGACGAGGCCATAATACCGTCCATATTCGCCATGTGAATATGCTTAGCGATAACCAGATGGAAATTCCCCCGGCGACTATCAGCCCGTGCCAGCTAGCTAAAAATCCCACGGCATAGGCAATCATGCCTGCATGAGCGAGTCCCATTTGTAACCACGGCCAATAGCCCATGCGTATAGGGTTTGCGGTAAATCTGGGCAACATGTGCGCACCTAACCCATAGATTAGCATGAGCATGAATCCCACCGTGACCAAATGCAGCGCGACAGGGCGAGCGGGGCCATCGGACAACAATGCGCCATTTACGAGTAAACCTATACCGCCTAACATCAAGTAAATCATTGCTGCCATGACGAATAAGCGATTATCCAGTGATAAGGCAATGCCTGCATTTTGCATATCTGTTTGCAGTTTGGCCGGTGCTGCAGCTACCCACTCGCGCGCCTCTGCCAGCGTGTGTACACCTAGGCCTTTAAGCTCGCCATCAATGACCACAGCGGGGATGGTTTTTAATCGTAAACGACTCACCAGCGCACGGCCTTCGGGTTGTCCCATATCGACCACGGCAAAGTTGATCTCTTTTTCCTTGGCTACTTGCGCCCAGATTTTCTCGGCCTGGTGGCAAGAAGCGCACCATTCTGAGACTAATAATTCGACTTGTATCATGTTGATCTCCTATTGCTGGCAACGCATACATTGCACATCGTAACGATCTATCCAAGTTTTGAGCGCCTCCTGTGCAGCAGCGCCCGTGGTCAAATGGGCTAAAGCCGTGGCTGGATCATCAGGGCGCATTTGTACCAGCCAGGCGTCCTTATATGGGTCAATATTGAGCAGGTTGGGGCTGGCTAATACCAGCTCGTTACGGGCGGTGATAACGCCCGCAAACGGTGCTGGAATGCCACCGGCCCACTTGCCTGATTCAATTCGTGCCAATGGTTTTTTCCATTCCCTGTGCACGCCGATGTCTTTAATCCATACATATTGCACCTTGCCTGACATGGTTTGCGAGGGGTCGGTTAAGCCTATGGTGTATATGCCGTCTTCTTCTGGGCGTACCCAAACGTAATCTAAATCGTAATAAAGATCTTCGGGTAATTCACAACCGCGATGTTCAGACATGATGTTCTCCTATTTCCATGGACCTTTGGGGCGTACAGTGAGGAAGATGTTTAACGCAAAAAATGCTATTCCCGTATAAACGAACACGCCCCCTAATAGCACTAACCAATTGAGCAACGATAACCACCCTGCTATCATGATGGGCAGGCCGATGTTAGCGATATACAGTTGCCAATTGGCCAGCCGTTCCGAGTACAGTGCTTGTCCAGAAAATCGTGGCAATACGTGCAAGGCCACACCGTAAATCATCATCAATATAAAACCCAATAACATAATGTGGCCATGCGCACGGGCTACATTGCCAGGAATAAAGCCTGGCGCAAGCAGGTGAGTAAGCGCAACCAAACCACCTAATAAACCATATGCCAAGCCTATGGTGACGAACCAACGATTTCGTTTATGCATGTTGTTCTCCTGTGTGTCGTTGGGACGAGTGTAAGTGATGGTTATATTTAACGCCTTGACCTAGATCAATATGTCCAATCAAGTTGAAACTAAAGATTTTCGTTTAGCGCATTTATTCCGCGACTTAGACCGCGACGCCTTGGCGCGTATTGCCCAGCACGCGAATTGGCGCACGCTGGCTGCGGGAGAAACCCTGTTTACTCAGGGTGCGGCAGGGCAGCATTTTTATTTAGTAAAGACGGGGGCGGTGAAATTACATTTAACTTCAGTGGATGGCGATGAGCACATACTGGAGATAGTAGGGCGCGAGCATCTGTTCGCTGAATCTGTCTTGTTTATGGGCGGCCGTTATCCTGTCTCGGCAACAGCATTAAAAAATACGCGCTTAATCGCGTTTGATGCCCCATTTTTCTTGAGCCTGTTGCGCAATAACGCGCAGCTTTGCTTGACGCTAATGGCTACCATGGGTCAGCAAATGTATGCACTAATGAGCGAAATAGACAGGCTGACTTTGCAAAGCGGGGCACGTAGGGTAGCAAAATATATCCTTGCTCAGCCCGCGCATAAAACCGCTAAAACGCAATTCGTGACCTTACCTGCGAGCAAGCATGCCATTGCATCATTACTGGATATACGGCCAGAAACCTTGTCGCGTATTCTGGCAAAGTTGGCTGATGATGGCTTGATAGAGGTGTATGCTGATAATATTCAAATATTGCAACCCGCATTATTATCGCAAGTACAGTGAGGCGCAGATGAAACCCATGCCAGCAGATTATATTGCCTATAAACGCACACCTGATTTCACCGATACCAATATACCCGAGGCGCTAACGCGTCGTCATGATACCAAACCCGGTGCCTGGGCAAAGATAGTCGTGCTGGAAGGGGCGCTGGATTATGAAGTAATGACCGATCCCGTGCGGCATTACACAGTAGATGCGGAACATCCGGGCATTATTGAGCAACAGCTCCCCCATCGCGTAACCCCTATACAGGTACCGCTGCGTTTTTATCTGGAATTCTATAAACAAGATGAAACTGATGCCGCTGCGTTAGTCCGCGCCATGGATGCGGATTTGTTCACGCCGCCGTCACAGTAATACGTTATATTTTATTGATTACACACCATTAGGAACAACATGAGCACACTTACCATCGCCACACATGCCTTTTCCGACCAAAAGCCCGGTACATCTGGTTTACGTAAAAAAGTCAGCGTATTTCAACAACCACATTATTTAGAGAATTTCGTTCAGGCGATTTTTGACAGTATTAACGCACCCATAGGCGCGACACTGGTATTGGGCGGTGATGGGCGTTATTACAATCGCACGGCGATACAGATTATTTTGAAAATGGCAGCGGCGTATGGCTTCGGCAAAGTGCTGGTCGGGCAGGGCGGCATATTGTCGACTCCAGCTGCATCATGCGTGATACGTAAATATCAAACCTTTGGCGGTATTATTTTATCCGCCAGCCATAATCCGGGCGGTATTGATGGCGATTTCGGCATCAAATTCAATGGTAGCAACGGCGGACCTGCGACTGAAACTGTCACCGATGCGATTTTCGCAGCCAGTAAAACAATCACGCAATATCAGCTACTTGATGCACCTGATGTCGCGTTGGATACGCTGGGTGTCAGCCAGTTGGGTGAGATGACAGTTGAGGTGATAGACGCGGTAAACGATTATGCCGAGCTGATGGAGTCGTTGTTTGATTTTGCTGCGATACGAGATTTGCTGGCGGGTGGGTTCCGTATCAAGTTCGATGCGATGCACGCGGTGACAGGTCCGTATGCGACTGAGATATTGCAGCATCGTCTTGGTGCATCGGCTGATAGCCTGATGAACGTCGTGCCGCTGGAAGATTTTGGCGGTGGTCATCCTGACCCTAATCTCACCTACGCGCCAGAATTAGTGAGCATCATGTTTGCAGATAATGCGCCTGATTTCGGCGCTGCATCGGATGGTGACGGCGACCGCAACATGATCTTAGGCAAGCAGTTTTTCGTCACGCCATCAGACAGCTTGGCGTTGCTTGCTGCTAATGCCACCCTTATTCCCGCTTATCGTAACGGCTTGGCAGGCGTTGCGCGCTCCATGCCGACCAGCGCTGCGGTAGATCGCGTTGCGCAGGTGCTGAATATTCCTTGTTATGAAACACCGACAGGCTGGAAATTCTTTGGCAATTTAATGGACGCAGGTAAGGTCACGCTGTGCGGAGAAGAAAGTTTCGGCACAGGTTCCAATCACGTGCGTGAAAAGGATGGCTTGTGGGCAGTCTTGTTCTGGCTCAATCTCATCGCCGTTCGCCGTCAGCCTGTTGCCGAAATTGTGTATGAACACTGGGCGAAATATGGGCGTAATGTTTATTCGCGTTATGATTATGAAGCACTGCCTACTGTTGATGCGCAAGCGGTGATGCAGCATTTGCTGGGTGGCTTCGGTACATTGGTGGGGGCGACATTCGGCTCGTACACAGTTGAACACTGCGACGACTTCAGCTACACCGATCCCGTCGATGGCAGTGTCAGCACGGGGCAGGGGATACGTGTATTGTTCAGCGATGGCTCGCGCATTATTGTGCGTTTGTCTGGCACAGGTACGGAAGGTGCAACGCTGCGCATCTATCTGGAAGCTTATGACGCCAATGTTGCTAATCATCACCTGGATGCGCAAATTGCGCTGAATGAATTGATACAGGTGGCGTTGCAAATCACCCAGTTAAAACAACTTACAGGCCGTGAACAACCTACGGTGATTACCTGATGGTGTGTAGCCGGTTACTCTAGGGTAATTTGGCTTCCAGCATGCGCAATTGACGCGCGGCTTCTTCGGCCAGCGCGTCATCAATTTCGCGCATCACGCTTTGCAAATCAACAGGCGTATCACTGGCGACAAAATTACCGGTGAGCGTGCTGGTAGGCGATAATTTGCCTTGCTCGTACAAACCCCATATTTCCTTGCCATACTGAGTTTGCAGCAATTCAGGCGCAAAGCGTCCGAAATACTGGGTCAGGTTATTCACATCGCGCTCCAGCATGCTCTGAGCGTGGTTGTTTCCCGCGGCATCGACTGCCTGCGGCAAATCGATAATGACGGGGCCGTGATCGCTGAGCAGTATGTTGTATTCCGACAAATCGCCGTGGATCACGCCAGCACAGAGCATGAGTACCACTTGATGCAGCAGCATTTGAAAATATTCACGTGCCTGTTCAGGTGTTAATTCGACATCGTTAAGTCGCGGTGCAGCGTTGCCTTCGGCGTCAGTGACCAGCTCCATCAGCAGCACGCCCTCGTGGAAGTTATAGGGTTTAGGCACGCAAACCCCTGCAGCAGCGAGGCGATACAAAGCATCCACTTCGGCATTTTGCCAAGCCTCTTCCTGGGCTTCACGTCCATAACGTGAACCCTTGGCCATCGCACGTGCCATACGACTGTTCTTTACTTTACGGTTTTCGGTGTAATCAACGCTCTGCCGGAAACTGCGTTTATTCGCCTCCTTGTAAACCTTGGCGCAACGTACTTCTTCGCCGCAGCGCACGACAAAAACCATCGCCTCCTTGCCGCTCATCAACTGACGAATTACATCATCGATCAAGCCGTCTTCTAGTAGGGGAATTAGTCTTTTTGGGATTTTCATTAGCGGTAATAGTAAGCGGTGGAATACAGTCCTCATCTGCTGTCGATGAGCGACACTCAGCCTGGATATTTTAACCTAGAAAAGGCAGTTGAACGAATCTGTAGTTTCAAATTGGCGGCCAATTAAACTTTACCGTATAATGTTGCTTTGCTCTGGAACAATAGCTATGCGCGTGATTCAAAAAGCACTGACCTTTGATGACGTTCTGCTCGTCCCCGCTCACTCCGACATCCTGCCACGTGACGTGAGTTTACAAACTCGATTAACGCGCGACATCACATTGAATATCCCGCTGCTGTCAGCAGCGATGGATACCGTTACTGAAGCCAAATTGGCCATTGCGCTCGCGCAAGAGGGTGGTATCGGTATCGTTCACAAGAACATGACTATAGCAGCGCAAGCCGCCGAAGTGGCGCGTGTAAAGCGTTTTGAGTCCGGTGTGGTAAAAGACCCTATTACTGTTACCCCAGATATGTCTGTACGCGATGTGCAGGCAACGACGCGCAAATATCGCATTTCTGGTCTGCCTGTTGTGACCGCTGATGGCCAGATTGCAGGTATTGTGACTAACCGTGACTTGCGTTTCGAGACCAATCTGGATGTGCCTGTTAGCCAAATCATGACGCCGCGTGAGCGTCTGGTGACGGTTAAAGAAGGTGCCAGCCGTACTGAAGTCTTGAGCTTGTTGCATAAATACCGTATTGAGCGCGTATTGGTGGTCAACGATGCGTTTCAGTTGTGCGGCTTGATTACGGTTAAGGATATACAGAAATCTTCAGAACATCCAAATGCCTGTAAAGACAGTCAAGGCCGTTTGCGCGTGGGCGCTGCGGTTGGCGTCGGCGCTGGTACTGAGGAACGTGTTGCAGCATTAGCGCACGCAGGTGTGGATGTGATCGTAGTGGATACCGCGCACGGACATTCCAAAGGTGTGTTGGACCGCGTGAAGTGGGTGAAAACCAACTTCCCGCATATACAAGTTATCGGCGGTAATATCGCTACGGCTGCTGCGGCGCTGGCTTTGGTTGAGCATGGTGCGGATGCGGTGAAAGTAGGGATAGGTCCTGGTTCGATTTGCACCACACGTATCGTTGCGGGCGTGGGCGTGCCACAAATTACTGCAATTCAGAATGTCGCTAATGCCTTGCGTAGTCTAGGTGTGCCGTTGATTGCTGATGGTGGTGTGCGCTATTCTGGTGACATCGCCAAGGCGATTGCTGCGGGTGCGAATACAGTGATGTTGGGGGGCTTGTTTGCTGGTACGGAAGAAGCACCTGGCGAGATTGAGTTATTCCAGGGACGTTCATACAAGTCTTATCGTGGCATGGGTTCACTAGGTGCGATGCAAAAAGGCTCCAGTGACCGTTATTTCCAAGATAACGAAACGGCGGATAAATTTGTACCTGAAGGCATAGAAGGACGTGTGCCTTATAAAGGCAGTATGTTGGCAGTGATACACCAATTGATGGGCGGCTTGCGTTCCAGCATGGGTTATCTGGGCTGTGCAACCATTGTTGATATGCAAGAGCGTGCTGAGTTTGTGGAGATTACCTCCGCGGGCGTGCGTGAGTCACACGTACATGACGTACAGATTACTAAAGAAGCGCCAAATTATCATTTAGATTGAGTTTTGGTTAGATAGATTAAGACACAGCAGGTTTATGCCTGCTGTTTTTTTATATGGTGAAAAAATGGCACATCAGAAAATATTAATACTGGATTTCGGCTCGCAATACACCCAGCTGATAGCGCGCCGCGTGCGCGAAGCGAATGTGTATTGTGAATTACATTCGTTTGATGTGGATGCCGAATTCATACGACAATTTAATCCTGTTGGAATCATTTTGTCGGGCGGACCATCTTCCGTGACTGAAGATGAAACCCCGCGTGCGCCACAGATAGTGTTTGAATTAGGCGTGCCCGTATTGGGTATCTGCTATGGCATGCAGACCATGGCGTCGCAACTGGGCGGCACGGTGGAAAACGCATTACATCGTGAATTTGGCTACGCAGAAGTGCGGGCGCAAGGCCACTCGGCATTATTGCGTGATATACAAGATCGCGTTAATGAACAAGGTCATGGTTTGTTAGACGTATGGATGAGCCATGGCGATAAAGTGACTGCCCTGCCTGACGGTTTCAAGGTGATAGCCAGCAATGCCGCGACAGCAATTGCTGGTATGGCAGATGAAGCACGCCGGTTTTATGCCTTGCAATTCCACCCGGAAGTCACCCATAGCAAACAAGGTAAAGCGATTATTGCGCGTTTTGTACACGACATTTGCGGCGCAGCGGCAGATTGGACCATGCCAAATTATGTTGATGAAGCTATTGCGCGGGTGCGTGAGCAGGTCGGTAATGACGAGGTGATACTTGGTTTGTCGGGAGGTGTCGACTCGTCGGTTGTTGCAGCGCTGTTGCATAAGGCGATAGGTGATCAATTAACCTGTGTGTTTGTCGATAATGGTCTGTTGCGCTTGAACGAAGCAGAGCAGGTGATGGAAACGTTTGCGCGCAATCTGGGCGTAAAAGTTATACATGTTGATGCCAGTGCCGAATTTATGAAGCATCTGGCTGGTGTGACTGACCCTGAGAAAAAACGTAAGATTATCGGGCGTGAATTCGTCGAGGTGTTCCAGCGTGAATCAGCGAAGTTGCCAAATGCGAAATGGTTGGCACAAGGCACAATTTATCCTGACGTAATTGAATCAGCCGGGGCAAAAACCAAAAAAGCCCACGCTATCAAGTCGCATCACAATGTGGGCGGTTTGCCTGATACGCTGCATTTGAAATTGTTAGAGCCACTGCGTGAACTGTTCAAGGATGAAGTGCGTGAATTGGGCGTGGCGTTAGGTTTGCCGCATGAGATGGTCTATCGCCATCCGTTCCCAGGTCCAGGTTTGGGCGTGCGCATTTTGGGTGAAGTGAAGCCTGAATTTGCTGATTTGCTGCGTCGCGCCGATGCGATTTTTATCGAAGAGTTGCGTGCAAGTGGCTGGTATGAAAAGACTTCTCAGGCTTTCGCGGTATTCCTGCCGGTGAAATCGGTCGGTGTGATGGGTGATGGGCGTACCTATGAATATGTGGTGGCACTGCGTGCAATACAAACGCAAGATTTCATGACTGCGCATTGGGCTGAGCTGCCATATAGCCTGCTCGGTAAAGTATCTAACCGTATCATCAATGAAGTGCGTGGTATTAACCGTGTCGTTTACGACATTTCAGGCAAGCCGCCAGCAACGATTGAGTGGGAATAATTAGGTTTGCACCAAACATCGAGTTTGGTATCTGTTGTTTGGTGCATGCATAAGGTAATACCCTGCAAATAATTGCATTTAAAAGTGGGATTTTCTTAAATCGAGATGGATCCTATGGGTGATAAGTTATTGTTCGACCCGACTGAATTTGGCCCAAGTTTCTTTTTTGCCAAAAAGGGGTATCGCGAGTATCACGTCAGCATGGTAATTCTGCAGTTTGGCAATCAAAGCGTGATCATGCGACATGGAAAAGTAAACGTTTTTCTGCGACCCACCTAGCCCGAGATTCGGCACTGACCAATATTTTTCATTAATTTGCGTACATGCTAGAGTCTGCTTGACACAAAAACAGCCCGCAAGCTCATGTCGGTCAGCGAGATTACCATCAGGAACGACAGTGAGGGTAATGAAGGCATCTCCGTTTTGATCCAGCTTGCGTGTATGAACACTCAGTGCAACAGTTCGTGCACTACTGCGCAGATTCAGTACTGATGTTAATAACAAAGGCTGAGTCACACCATTAGCCACAGTGGTGATTCCCTCATTCAGATAATTACCTTCCAGTGATTTACATTCCGAGCCTAGTACTGAAATATTACCCCAACTGAGCGGGTAATCCTTGTCTGTCGTCAACGGCGCATGAACTGTGACGCATCCCTGAGAGATTAATGCAGTCATAAGCAAGACAACTATTTGGCGCCATTGTTGATTCATTCCGGATACCTAGCGTGTTAGTTAACTGGTATGGCAGTTTATATCGATAGATAGCGCATAACGACACTTATTATCTTGCTGTGTATGC